>Ga0302325_10000719_pt1 | contig 88473 bp, 84 predicted proteins | sample Palsa_T0_2_FD_201948 | JGI IMG/M metagenome (GOLD analysis project Ga0302325, IMG submission 201948) | Peat permafrost microbial communities from Stordalen Mire near Abisko, Sweden - Palsa_T0_2 | ecosystem: Environmental > Terrestrial > Soil > Palsa > Peat permafrost | place: Sweden: Abisko...
CCGCGTCCGCCTCTGCCTAACCCTTCAAGACACCATCTCCCCGCCAGCGCCCCTCACGACCCCCGCGCACACGCCCCTACACGAGACAACCCTCGACTTCACACTCTTACTGCACGCGTTGGGCTAGAAGAAGCAACCAAGCGGCTCGAACAGGCAGCCTTGGCGACGCTGCGGACCGCGATCGAGCGGATCCTGGCTCCCAACGGCAAGGCCGCCGGCATCGGCGCGCTGCTGCGCCACGACGGCCTCACGCTGAGCTTCAGCTCGTCCGAGCCGGGCACGCTGGTCATCCAGTGGTGGCAGGTGCCCTCTGGCGCGCACCTGGCGAAGAAGGTCAGACCCAGGCCAACGCTGGTGGCAGAAGGCAGGGCGACGTTCGCCGCCGCGGGCACCCGCAAGGTCAAGATCAGCCTGACGAGGGGCGGCCGGCGGCTGCTTGCGCGAGCGAGCAAGCTCAGGCTGACGAGCCGGGTTCGCTTTACTGCGACTGCCCACCCGACCATCAGCGAGATCGGCGCTCTGAAGCTCAGACGCTAGCTGGGGGTGAGATGCGCCCTTGCGGCCGTACGCGGCTGTTCATGGCGTGACGGCGAGCAGTTGCCAGTCGCCGGGGATGCCCTTCAGCGTGTGACGGCCGCGGTCGACGAACTCGATGCCCGACCCCGTCACCAGGTCGCGCACCGTGCTGGTCACGAGCACCTCGCCGGGACCGGCGAGGCCTGCCACGCGGGCCCCGATGTGCACAGCCACGCCGGCGAAGTCATCGCCGCGTACGACGCACTCGCCAGAGTGCAGACCGGCGCGGACCTCGAGACCGATTGTGTGGGTCTTGTCGCTGATCGCCCGCGCGCAACGGATCGCCCGTGCGGGCCCATCGAAGCAGGCGAGGAACCCGTCGCCGGTGCTCTTCACCTCTTGGCCACGGAAGCGCTCGAGCTCGCACCGCACGGTGGAGTCATGGGCGTCGAGCAGCTCGTGCCAGCGCCGGTCGCCCATGCTCACCGCCTGTTCGGTCGACCCCGCGATATCGGTGAACAGCACCGTCTTGAGCACGCGGTCGATCTCGTGTTCCTCTCGCGTCCCGGTGAGGAACTCCTCGATCTCGTCGAGGACCTCGTCGTCCTTGCCGAGCGCGCTGAAGTGAAACTCGCCGGGGAACTCCGCCAGTCGGGCTCCGCGAATGTGCTCGGCGAGGTAACGACCGTGGACGACGCCCGTGATCGGATCTTCGGTGCGGTGCACCACCAGCGTTGGTGCCGAGATCGCGCCAAGCGCGTCCCGGGCGTCGATGCGTAGCCCGAAACGGTTGGCTGCGGCCGCCATCGCCGGAGTCCCCGCGTTTCGCTCGAAGCGGGCCAGATGCCGGCGTGTGGCCTCGTCATCGGGCGAATCGTGCGTGGAGATCAACGGCCAGACGAGGCCGTGACCCCAGCTCTGCTCGATCTGGTCACAGAAGCGCTCCCCCTGTTGCTGGTCGATCCCCTGCGGGTAGTCGGGCGCCCACACCACGCGGGCGAAGGTCCCCCAGAGAACCAAAGCGGTGACGCGCTCCGGATAGGTGGCAGCGAACAGCAGCGCCATCGGGCCTCCCTCGGAGATGCCGACGACAGCGGCCTTCTCGCAGTGCGCAGCGTCCATCACCGCTCGCAGGTCGTCCATGCGCTCCTCGAGCGTGGGAAGCTCCACGCTTCGATCGGACAGGCCCGTCCCGCGCTTGTCGAACGTGATCATCCGTGAGAACCGCGACAGCCTGCGGTACATGCACGCGGCTGGCTCGGTCTCCCAACCCAACTCGACGTGCGAAAGCGACCCTGGGACGAGCACGAGATCCGGCCCCTTCCCAGTCACCTGGTAGGCGATGCTGAGGTCGCCGCTCCTCGCGTACTGGGTCTCCGTGAGTGCCGCCCGCCGTTTCGACGTCCCTTCCTCGTGCGTCAGCTCATCGCTGATCCGGGCCATTCTCGCAGCGAGCGCCCGAGCGGGGTCGTGAACCTCGGTGCTCTCCGCTGCCGCCTGCGCTTTCGTGGTGTCCATCGCAGCTTTCTTTGCCATGGGTTGCCCGCCACGGCTCCGCCGCGCGGGCGTGGACCCTGCGATGATCGCGCAAGCGGCACCGCAACACAAGCCTGCGGGACCCGCGGCGCGAAAAGTCCGCAAACTGCGGGATTGTTGGCACCCACGAAGGCCACATCTGATTGCACCGAGGGGTTAGAGTTGGCTCACGCGGAGCCGACCGGGGAGCTCCGCTCAATGGAGGGGGGAGTTATGAGTCATCTCAGGACGATGGCATTTTGCCTCGTCGCGGTGTTCACGATGGCCGCGGGGGCGGCCACAAGCGCCGCGGCGGCTGAAGGCCCGCAGTATCAAGTGTGCGTCAAGGCAACGAAGGTGGGCAAAAAATACACCGGCCAGTTCACGGAAAAGGCCTGTGCGACCAAAAGCGCCACGGACGAAGGCAAGTACACGATCGAGCCGTGGAATCCCAACGAAAAAATAGTGCTGGACAGCTCCAGCGGCCCCACGGTCTTCTTCTCGGGCCACTTCTTCATCGTCCCTGGACTGTACGGCTTGGTCGAATGCAAGTCCGACAAGGACGTGGGAACCTACACGCGCAGAGAACTCGAACTGTTCGGCGACGGCTGGCTGTGGCGGTTTTACGGCTGCCACCTCCTTGCGAACCCCAACAACCCCAGCACCGCCCGATGCTCCTCGCCAGGCGCGAAGCCCGGGGAAATAGTGACCAGCGAAATGTTCACGTCGCTGGTGTTCCTGGACAAAGCTCGCACCAAAGTCGGCCTCCTGGCCGTTCCAGAAAAAGGGGAAGTGATCGACGAATTCACGTGCGGCAGCGCCTCGTTCATCACCAGAGGGGAGACGCTGAGCGAAGTCGGCGACGACGTCAACAAAGCCTCCAAGGAGGAGACCGACACGCTGGCGGTCGGTGCTGAAAACAGACAGCAGTACTCGCAGATCGAAGAAGAAGGTCCGGCGCTCGGCATGACCATCGAACCGCTCGGCCTCACCGCCGAAGAAGAGGGCATGGAACCGGGTCCGGCTCCTGCGAGCGAGACGTCCGTCGACGTCGTCAAGAGCAAGGAAGCGCGGTACATCGGCGCACCATGAGCAGGAAGCGTTGAGGAGCACTCGAGCGCGCCTGAGGCCCGACCCGGTCTCAGGCGCGCTCGGCGAATCGGCGGCGTCCTGCGCCGCCCACACGATCGCCGGGTAACGGTCGGGTAGGATCGCGCCCGCGGCCGCCAGCTGCGGGCGGCGATCCATTCAACAGGAGGCTCTCATGATCTGTGCACTGACCGAACGCAGGCTCCGAGCAGGCACCTTCGATCAGTTCAGGGAGGCGTTCATGCGTCCCGTTCGCGCCGGACAGATGCCCACAGGCTGGCGGCGCTTCAATATGCTCCGCAGCGCCGATGACCCCGACCTGGTCATCTGCTTCGGCATCTTCGACGGCACCGCCGACGACCTGCGGGCGAGCTCCGCTCTAGTTGGCTACGAGGAGCAGCAGGCGGCAATCGCGCCCTACGTCGAGTCCGTCGGCACCGACGGTTTCTTCGAGGTCGTCGAGAACCTCACGCCCGAGGGCTGAGCGGACACCCACAAGCCGACCCTGCCGGCCGGAGCCGTCAGGCGCAGGCCCCTCTCAGACGTCTCGATCGCCTACAGGATCGCCAGGTAGCGGTCGAGCTCCCACTGCGTGACGTTCACGCGGTAGTCGTCCCACTCCTGGCGCTTGATCTCGACGTAGCGGTTGAACATGTGCTCGCCGAGCGTGCGCAGCACCAGCTCGGACTCGGCCGTCAGCTCGATCGCTTCGCCGAGGCTCTCGGGGAGCTGCTCCACGCCCAGGCGCCGGCGCTCCTCGGCGGACAGGTGGTACAGGTTCTTCTCCATCGGCTCGGGCAGCTCGTAGCCCTTCTCGATCCCCTCCAGGCCCGCCTGCAAGAGCGCCGCGAACGTCAGGTAGGGGTTGCAAGCGGGGTCCGGACAGCGCAGCTCCATGCGCGTCGCCTTCTCGCGGCCGGGGTGATACATCGGCACGCGCACCAGCGCCGAGCGGTTGCGCCGCGACCACGCGACGTACACCGGCGCCTCGAACCCGGGAACCAGGCGCTTGTAGGAGTTCACCCACTGGGCGAAGATCGAGCAGATCTCGCGCGCGTGCTTGAGCTGTCCCGCGATGAACGCCTTGCCCACATCCGACAGGAAGTACGGGTCGTCGGCGTCGTAGAACGCGTTCTTGCCTGCGCTGAAGAGCGACTGATGCGTGTGCATGCCCGAGCCGTTCTCCCCGTACAGGGGCTTCGGCATGAACGTCGCGTGCCAGCCGTACTTCATCGCGATCTCCTTCACCGTGATGCGGTACGTCATGCAGTCGTCCGCCATCTTCAGCGCGTGCGCATAGCGCATGTCGATCTCGTGCTGGGAGGGACCCACCTCGTGGTGGGTGTACTCCACGTGGATCCCGAGCTGCTCCAGCGCGAGCACCGTCTCCCGGCGCACGTCCGAGCCCGCGTCCAGGGTCGTCAGGTCGAAGTAGCCGCCCCGGTCGAGCACCTCGGTCGAGCGCGAGTCTTTGAACAGGAAGTACTCGAGCTCGGGGCCCACGTTGAAGGTGTCGAAGCCCATGTCGTTGGCGCGGCGCACCGCCCGGCGCAGCACGTGGCGGGGGTCGCCCTCATACGGCGTTCTCTCGGGCGTGATCACGTCGCAGAACATCCGCCCCACGCCCTGCTCCTCCGGTCGCCACGGCAGCACCGCGAAGGTGCCCGCATCGGGCATCGCGATCATGTCCGACTCCTCGATCGCGTTGAAGCCCGTGATCGAGGAGCCGTCGAAGCCCATGCCCGCGTCGAACGCGTCGTCCAGCTCGTCCGCGTTGATCGAGAAGGACTTCAACTGGCCCAAGATGTCCGTGAACCAGAGGCGGATGAAGCGGATGTTGCGCTCCTGGACGAGCGCCTTGACGTCGTCGGCGCTCTTCGGCTCGTCTGGCATCGATCGGGGATCTTAGTGGTGGCCTGCGCGAGCCGCTATCGACGGCTGGCCAAATGCGCCGGCGTGCAGAGGCGCCCTTGCGGGCCCAAGCGCGCCTGAGACGGTCGAGGACCGAGTGGGGCAAGGACGCAGGGAGCGTGGCGTGCTGTGCACGCGAGCGACCGAGGACGCCGCCCCGCGAAGCGTCATCGACCGTCTCAGTGGCCGGCTACGGCGGCGACGAACTTGGCCACGTCTTCGGCTTCCTTGCCCTGGTAGAGCAGCGCCGGCATCTGGCCGAGCCCGCGAGCGCGGCCTTCTTCGATCGCGTTTTCCACGAGCGCCCGCCGTCCCGCCGGGGTGGAGATGTCATCGCCCACGCGGATGTCCAGGTTCGGACCGGTGCGCCCCACCGACTTGACCGCCGCCAGCGTGTGGCACACCACGCACGCCTTGGCGAACAGTTCCCTGCCCTCGGTCTCGTCGGGGGTCAGGTGCACGCCGCCCACCGCCACGCTCGCCTTGTGCGCACCGTTGTCCGCAAGCACGAACGCGGGCACCACCAGGCCGAACACGAACAGCACGACGATCCCGAGCGTCACCAGGTGCTGGCCCACACCACCCTCGATGTACAGCGACTGGCGCGCCGCGCGCGGGCCGCCGCGCATCGCCACGAAGAACACGCCCAGGCCGAGCACGACCCAGAAGCAGATGAACAGGATCAGCATGCGCGCGAGAAGATATCGGGTGACGCCGCGGACGCGTCGCATGACCGCCCCCGCGCCCCCCGCCCCGGGGCACCCCGATGAGAGCTCTCCCACGTTTAGTCCGCCTGAAGGCACCGCGCTAACCTGGAGTCCTCGGGCAATTCCAAGGACGTGGACCCACTGCCGTGAACATCCTGCGACGACTCCCCCTATCGCGCCTGCTGCTCCTGTGTGGGCTCGTCGTGGCGATCGGCGCGTCCGCCACCGCGCTCGCCGTCGCGCTCGGCGCCGGGCCCACGCCGCCGCCCAAGCCGCTCGCCCAGGCGATCCACGACGCCCTCGGCGCGAGCAGCGGAGCGCCCATCGAAGGCGTCAGCGCCAGCATCACCTGGACCGACCACCTGCTCGAAGGCGCCAGCCTCGCCGACGGCGGGCAGTCGGGAGAACTCACCTCGAGCCCGCTCGTCAGCGGCGCCTCCGGCCGGCTGTGGATCGCCAAGGACGGCCGCCTGCGCCTGGAGCTGCAGTCGCAGAAGGGGGACACGCAGATCCTCTACGACGGGCACACGCTGACGGTGTACGACGCCGCGACCAACACGGTGTACCGGTACACGCCGCCGGCCGGTGAAAAGGGGGCTGCGGACAGTGGTTGGACGCCCTACGCGCCGCTTGCCGAGAAGGCGCCCGCTGACAGGAAGGCCAACGGGCCCCACGAAGTCCCCACCGTGGCCGAGATCGAAGAAGTCCTATCCCACCTCAGCCAGCACGCCGACGTGTCCGGTGCCACACCCACGGACATCGCGGGCCAGCCCGCCTACACCGTGCGCGTCTCGCCGAAGGAAGGCGGCAGCCTGTTCGGGGGCGTGGAGCTGTCCTTCGATGCCGACAACGGCGTGCCGCTGCGGAGCGCCATCTACTCCTCCACGAGCTCCTCGCCGGTGGCCGAACTGGCGGCCACGGAAATCTCCTACGGGCCGGTCGAAAGCTCCGTGTTCGAAGTGAACCCGCCGGCCAACGCGAAGGTGGAGGAACTGCACGTAGGCGGCTCCCACGGCGAACACGGGGGCGCGGCCCACGCCCACGCCCACGGCAAGCCCAAGCTCACGACCTACGGGCAAGGCCCCGCGACGATCGTGGTGCTTGAAACCAAGACCAAGGGCAGCGCGAAGGCGGGAGCGGGCGAATCGCTCGGAGGACTGCCGCAGGTCACGATCGACGGCGTCTCCGCCAGCGAGCTGCGCACCGAGCTGGGCACGATCCTGAGCTTCGAGCGCGGCGGCGTGGGCTACCTGCTGGCCGGCTCCGTCTCGCCGAGCGCCATCGAAACGGTCGCGCGAGGCCTCTAGCGTGAGCGACGAGCTCGCCCCGCCCGTCAAGGCGCGCGGGCTCGTGAAGCGCTACAGGGAGGTGCTGGCGGTCGATCACATCGACCTCAACGTCCACCACGGCGACGTCTACGGGTTCCTCGGCCCCAACGGCGCGGGCAAGACCACCACGCTGCGCATGGCGCTCGGGTTGATCGTCCCCACCGAGGGCACCGTCGAGTTGTTCGGGCGCGACCCCATGCGCCGGGGAGCGCGAGCGCTGGAGGGCGTGGCCGGGTTCGTGGAGGCGCCGCGCTTCTATCCCTACCTCACCGCCCGCAAGAACCTCGAGCTGCTCGCGGCGCTGGACGGCGACGGGGCGTCAGGGAGGATCGGCGAGGTGCTCGACACGGTCGAGCTGACGCCACGCGCCGGGCACAAGGTGGGCGGCTTCTCGCATGGCATGCGCCAGCGCCTCGGCATCGCCGCCGCGCTGCTGCGGCGGCCGCGGCTGCTGATCCTGGACGAGCCCGCCACCGGCCTGGACCCGGCCGGCATGCGCGACATGCGCCTGCTCATCCGCCGTCTCGCCGACGACGGGATCACCGTCCTGCTCTCGAGCCACCAGCTCCCGGAGGTGCAGGAACTGTGCGACCGCGTGGCCATCGTGGACAGCGGACGCGTGGTGTACGAGGGCGCGCTCGCCGACCTGCGCCGCCAGGGCGGCGCCGGCTACCGGCTGCGCACCACCGACGACGAGCGCGCGCTGGAGGTTGCCCGCGCCCAGGCGGGCGTGGAAGGGGCCGCCCGCGGGGAGCAAGGGCTCGCCTTCCTGGCGCAGGAGCGCGACGTCGGCGAGCTGTCCCTGGCGCTCGCCGCGGCGGGCATCGGAATCCTCGCGCTCACGCCCGAGCTGGCGACCCTCGAGGACCTGTTCTTCACGCTCACCGAGGGCGACGCGCGAATCCCGGTGGGGGTCGGATGAGCGCCGCGGCCGCCGCCTCGCCGTCGCGTGCGGCGCCTGCGCGTGCGCAGCCACGACGCCCCCGCACGCTCACCGTGTACCGCTGGGAGCTGCGCAAGCTCGTCTCACAGGTGCGCAGCTATCTCGGCCCTGGTCTGCTGATCCTGCTGACGCTTGTGTTCGTGGTGTTCGAGAGCCTGCACCATCAGGCCAACCACCGCGAGAACATCTTCGCCGCCCAGATCACCCAGTCCGGGCTCGCCACCCCGGTGCTGATGCTGTTCTTCATGTCCGGCTTCTTCCTGCCGGTCGTCGCCGCGCTGGTCGCGGGCGACATCTTCGCCAACGAGGACGGCAACGGCACGCTCAAGACGATCCTCACGCGCTCGGTCGACCGCGGCCAGGTGTTCCTCGCCAAGGCGTTCGCCGCCATGACCTACGCCGCGATCGTGGCCTTCCTGACCGCCGCCGTGGCCACGCTCGCGGGCATCGCCTCGTGGGGCTTTCACCCGGTGACGACGTTCTCCGGCACGGTCGTCTCCGGGCCCGAAGCGCTGCTGCTCGTGTTCGGCATCAACGCCGCCTACCTGATCCCGCTGTTCACGATCGCCAGCATCGGCGTGCTGCTGTCGGTCGCCACGCGCAACAGCGCCGCGGCCGTCGTGGGCACGATCGGGATCGTCATCCTGCTGTTCATCGTCGCCCAGATCCCCGGGCTGGAAGGCATCCAGCCCTACCTGCTCACCGAACAGCTCCAGGCCTGGCAGGGCCTCTTGCGCACCCCCACCAACTGGGCCCCGATCGCCCACTCGGCGTGGTTGTGCGCGCTCTACGCCGTCCCCGCGCTGTTTGCCGCCTACCTCCTGCTGCTGCGCCGGGACGTGGCGGGCGGGTAGGCCATCGGCCGCTCAGGCCACTTCCGCGGGCAGGTCGATGACTGTCAGCTCCACGTCGCCCATCAGCCGCCGTGCCTCGCGCGCATCGATCAGCCCCGCCCCCAGGCGCGCGGTCGAGTCTGCGCCGCAGGCCACCCCGAAGCGCAGGCACTGGTCGGGTGGGCGTCCTTCGTAGCGCGCCGCGAGATAGCCGGCCAGGAACGCGTCCCCGGAGCCGCTGCGGGCGACCGGCTCGCGCGGCTCGATGCGGGCGCGCTTGAGCACCCTCTGGCCGTCGATCAGCACCTGCGCGAAGCAGCCGTCGGAGAGCGTCATGATCGCCTCGCGCGGCCCCAGCGCAGCGACCTCGGCCACCGCGTGCGAGCGCTCCTGCTCGCCGGAGAACTCGTGGCCGACGAGCTCCTCGGCCTCGAGCACGTTGGGCGAGACCACATCCGGTTCGGCCCGCACCGCTTGGCGCAGGGGCTCGCCGTCGGTGTCCACCACCGTCACCACGTCCCGGCGCTCGAGCTCTCTGATCAGCGACGCGTACAGGTCGGGCTCGACGCCGCGAGGCAGCGAGCCGGCGAACACCACGATCGCCGCCCCGCGCGCCAGGTACACGAGCTTGTCGCGGAACAGCTCGACCTCCTGCTCGGATACCGAGGGACCGCGTTCGTTGATCTCCGTCTGTTCGCCCGTGGTGGGGTCGAGCACGGAGGTGTTGGTTCGCGACTCCTCGCGGATGCGCACGAAGTCATTGAGGATCGACTCCTCGGTGAGCTGCTCGACGATGTGCGTTCCGGTTGCGCCGCCGGCGAACCCGGTGGCGATCACCGGCTGCCCGAGGGCCTTGAGCGTGCGCGCGATGTTGACGCCCTTGCCCCCCGCCATCGTCCGCTGGTCCACCGTGCGGTGACGTCGCCCCAGCCTGAAGTTGGGCACCGCCAGCGACTTGTCGATCGCCGCGTTGAGGGTGACCGTGATGATCATTCTGGGCCTCTACCCGCCTTTCGGCGCACCCGAACCGCAGAGGAAGCCCCGTACGTGCACGACACACAGGCTAGCGGACGACGGACAGCTCCCAGGCGGACTCTCGCAGCCGCTCGGCCTCCGCGCGCGCGGCTGCGGCCGGCTCGCCTCCGTGTGCCCGGTAGGCGCCGGCGATGCTCCGCGAGGCGGACACCAGCCCGCCCGCGGGGCCCGGCGCGAAGGCACCCGCCAGGTCCTCCACACGCCCGCCCTGAGCGCCCACGCCGGGGAGCAGGAAGCATGCGTTCGGCATCAGCTCACGCGCACGCTGCAGATGCTCGGGCTCGGTGGCGCCGACCACCGCTCCCACGTCGCTCAGCCCAGCGTCGCCCACGCCGGGAGCGCCGAGCTCGTCCACGAGGGCGGCGATCCGCTCCCACACGCGCCCGCCGTCCTCGAGCCTCAGGTCCTCGACGTCGGCGGCCCCGGGATTGGAGGTGCGCACGAGCACCAGCACACCGGTGCCGGCCGCTCGCGCGGCGCTCACGAACGGCTCCAGCGCGTCCCTGCCCATCAGCGGGTTGACCGTCACGAGATCCGCGCGCAGGCCGGCGATCGCGCCGAACTGAGTGTCGATGCCCGTGCCCAGGGCGCCCGCGTAGGCGCGCGCGGTCACGTCGATGTCGCCGCGCTTGCCGTCGGCGATCACCAGCAGCCCGAGCGAGCGCGCGTGCGCGACCACCGCTTCGAGCGCCGCCCAGCCGGCTGCGCCGAGCAGCTCGAAGCGCGCGAGCTGTGGCTTGACCGCGACGCACGCCGGCGCCGTCGCGTCGATCAGCGCACGGCAGTGCTCCAGCACGGCGTCCGCGGCCGCCTGCGCCGCGGACAGCCCGTGCGCGGGACCGGCGCCGCTGGCCGAGGTTCGATCGCCCGGCCACAGGGCGTCGGGATCGGGGTCGAGGCCGAGCACGACCTGTGACTCGCGCTCGGCGACCCGAGCGGCCAGGGTGTCGCCGAAGAAGCTGACAGTCCTCAGCGGCCCTTCACCGCGCTCTTCAGCCCGCTGCCCGCGGTGAAGCGGGGCACGCGCGAGGCGGCGATCTGAATGCGCTCGCCGGTGCGGGGGTTGACCCCGACGCGCGCGCCGCGCTCGCTCACGTGGAACTTGCCGAACCCCGAGACGGTCACCTCGCTGCCGCGACGCAGAGCGTCCTCCACCGTCGCGAGCACCGCCTCCACGGCGCGTGAGGCATCCTGCTTGGTCAGATCGGCGCGATCGGCCACCTGGTCGACCAGCTCGGACTTAGTCACTTGACCCTCCTCGTTCGTGAAACTGTTGTGATGACGCTAACACCGGATGCGGACGGGCGCATCCGTAACAATCAGCCGGTGACCATCTCCCGCATCGCGTGGCTGGTGACGGTGCTGGTGGCGCTGATCACGGCGTTGCTGCTGGCGCTCTCCGGGTACACGGGCTACGCCGGGCTCGGCGTCGCCGTGGCCGCGTCCGCCGCCATCAACCTGCTGTAGCCGAGCACGTCGTGGCGAGCTTGCTCGACACGACGTGCTCGACGACTTCAATCGTCGTTCTCGCCTTCCAGCCACCGCATCAGCGCCCGCGCCGCCCGGCCGCGGTGGCTGATCTCGTCCTTCTGCTCGTCCGAGAGCTCCGCCATGGTCGCGGCGGAGCCGCCGTCGTGCCCCGCGGGCCCGTCGTCGGGGAGGAACGCAGGGTCATAGCCAAAGCCGCCCTCGCCGCGCGGGCGAGCTGCGAGGCGCCCGCCACAGCGACCCTCGAACACCAGCTCGACGCCATCCTGCGGATCGACGTAGGCGATCGCACACACGTACTCCAAAGGGCTCCCGGCGGGCGCCTCGCGCAGCAGCTTCTGGAGGTTCTGGGCGTCGCTCGCCCGCTCGCCCGCGTACCGCGCCGAGCGCACGCCGGGCGCCCCGCCCAGCGCGGCGGCGAGGATGCCCGAGTCATCGGCGATGCTCACGCGGCCCGTCGTCCGCGCGGCCGCACGGGCCTTTCCGAGCGCGTTCTCGGCGAACGTCTCGCCGTCCTCGGGCGGCAGCGTGACGCTGTCGGGCAGCGCGTCGAGCTCCCAGCGGCGCGCACCGGTCGAGCGTTCGAGCAGGCGAGCGAACTCGCGGCGCTTGTGCTCGTTGTGCGTGGCCAGGAGCAGCTTCAAGGGGCCGCAAGCGCTCCCTACGGCTTGCCCGCAGCCGGCACCGCCTCGTCGCCCGCGTGCTCCGAGCCCTCCGTGATCGCGCGCTCCTGCTCGGCTCGCAGCTCCTCGATGCCGGCGCCGGCGAGCGCCAGCAGCTCGTCCAGGTGCGCCCGTGACAGAGGCGTGCGCTCGGCCGTGGCCTGCACCTCGACGAGGCCGCCGTCGTCGCTCATGACCACGTTCGCGTCCACCTCCGCGGTCGAATCCTCGGAGTAGTCGAGGTCCAGCAGCGCCGTGGCGTCGATGATCCCGCACGACACCGCCGCCACCGATCCGTTGAGCGGCGAGCGCTCGAGCCGGCCTTCCCGCTGCAGGCGCACACATGCCAGCGACAGGGCCACGTACGCACCGGTGATCGACGCGCAGCGGGTGCCCCCGTCGGCCTGCAGCACGTCGCAGTCGAGGTACACGGTGCGTTCACCGAGCGCGTCGAAGTCGACCACCACCCGCAGCGAGCGTCCGATCAGGCGCTGGATCTCGATCGTGCGCCCGTCCTGGCGTCCCCGCCCAGCGTCACGCTGCTTGCGCTCGCCGGTGGACGCCGGCAGCATCCCGTACTCCGCCGTCACCCAGCCGCGACCCCGACCGGCCATCCAGCGCGGCACGCCCTCCTGCACCGAGGCCGTGCAGATGACCCGCGTCTCCCCCACCGAGATCAGCGCCGAGCCCGTGGCCGTGCGCACGAAGCCCGGCTCGATCGTCGTCGGGCGTAGGCCGTCCGGTCCTCGGCCGTAGCTGCGCTCGCTTGGCGTGCTGTCCACGCAGGCCATCATTCCAGAGCGCTACGGTCGAAGGACTGTGCGCGCGCTGGTGGTCTCCAACATGCTGCCCGACGCCGCGCGCCCGGCGCGCGGAAGCTTCGTCCGCGACCAGGTCGCCGCGCTGCGAGAGATCGACGGGCTCACCGTCGAGCTGCACGAGTTCGCCCCCGGCGCAACGGCGCTCGCCCGCGCCGCGCTCGAGCTGCGCCGCCGCTTCGCCGCCGAGCGCTTCGACGTCGTCCACGCGCACTTCGGCCTCACCGCCTGGCCGTGCCTGGCGGTCCCGGCGCGCGTGCGGGCGCTGACCGTGCACGGCACCGACGTCCGCGATCCCCGCACCCGCATGCTCACCGCCGCGGTGCTGCCCGCGATCGACCTGCTGGCCGCCGCCTCGGCCTCGTTGGCGCACGAACTTCCCGGCCGCCGAGCGCGCCGACGCGCACAGGTCCTGCCCTGCGGCGTCGACCTCGAGCGTTTCCGCCCGCTGCCCCGCGCGCACGCGCGCGCCGAGCTGGGGCTAGACCCGGACGCGCCGTACCTGCTGTTCCCCGCGGACCCCTCCCGTGCCGAGAAGCGCCACGACCGCGCGGTCGCGCTCGCGGGCGCCGTCCACGCGCCGCTGCTGACGCTCGGGGCGGTCGAGCCCGAGCGCGTGCCGCTGTGGATCAACGCGGCCAACGCCGTGCTCGTGCCCTCCGAGCGCGAGGGCTTCGGCTTGGCGGTGCTCGAGGCGCTCGCCTGTGACGTGCCCGTGCTGGCGACGCCCGTCGGCGTCCACGGCGAAGCCCTCGCCGACGTGCCCGGCAGCCTGTGCGCCCCGTTCGAGCTCGCTCGCTGGCGCACCGCGCTGGAGCCTCACGTGCACGAGCGCGATCCGCGCGTGGCGGGGCGCGCGAGCGCCACTCGTTTCTCCGCGTCGGCGATGGCCGCCCGCGTGGCAACCGCATGGCGCGCGGCGGCCTCGCGCTCCGGCCAAATGTCGGGGTAGCATGGATCTGGCGTGGACCACACAACCGGCATCAGCCCGACATACGCTCCGACCCGGGAGGCGAGCCCCCCCGCCCAGCCGGCCGACGGCGCCACCTCCCCCGCCAGCGCCGCTCCCGCTCCTGCCCCGGCGGGCACTGACCCCGCTCCCGCCGACGGCTCCCAGTCCGAGGGGGCGGGCTTTCAGTCGCGTGGCCGTGCCCGCCGGCGCGCACGCTTCCTGCGCAAGGCGCGCGAGCTCGCCTACCGCGACCTCGGCGGCCTGGTCTTCAACCTCCATCGCTTCGGACAGCGCAACGACGCGCTCGTCCTGGCCAAGCTGAGCACGCTCGGCCACATCGACGACGAGCTGCGCGGCATCGAAGCCACCCTCGGCGAGCGCCGTTCCGTCACCGTCCTGCGCGAAGCGGGTATCACCGCTTGCCCGCGGTGTGCGGCCATCCACAGCAGCGAAGACAACTTCTGCCCCAACTGCGGCCTGTCCATGGCCCGCCACGCCGACCTGCCGGCCGGCTTCCAATCGGTCGCCGGCGCGGGTGCGCCCTCGCCCCAGCCGCAGGCGAGCGCCGCCGCGCCGCCGGCCGCGCCGCAACCTCCAGCCACGCCGGCGGCGGCCCCGGCGCCGGCCCCACAGCCTGCGAGCTCACCGCCTGCGCAGAGCCCGCAGGCGCAAGCGGCTCCCGGCGAAGAGGACGGGCCGACCGAGATCCTGCGCGGACCAGCGTCGGGCTCGTGAGCGTGGCGGACGCCACGACCACGCGCGCGGGCGCACCGGTCGGCGCGCCCGGCCGGGCAGCGCCGGGCGAGGCGTGCCCGCTGTGCGGCGCCGCGCTGCACCCGCAGCAGGAGTGGTGCCTGAGTTGCGGCGCGGCCGCGCGCACACGCCTTGCCGCGGCCCCCAACTGGAAGGGCCCGGTGGCGACGCTGGCGGTGGTGAGCGCGCTGTCGCTCGGGGTGCTGGCGGCCGCGCTGGTGAAGCTCGCCTCGGGTTCTCCCGCGACGGCATCCACGACGGTGACCAGAACGGTGACGAGCTCGCCGGCGGCGCTCACACCGACGCGGTCGGGCACAGCTCCGGGAGCCAGCGGGTCGACGACGGGCGCGCCGGGCACGACCGTCACGGGCTCGACGGCTCGCTCGCCCACGCCGGGCATCCGCTCGACGCCGACCACGGGAACGCGTCCAGGGCGCTTCGGGCTCGGCAAACGGCTCGAAGAACGGCTGCGACGGCGCGGCCTCGTGCCGGGCGCGCCGATCGGCTGAGCGACGATCGCGAGCGGCGCGCGGCGAGCCGCCGCGCGGACGCACGCAGCCCGCACGCCCGATCCTCGCCGCGACCCGGAGCCGGCGTGGCCGTTGTGACAGATACGGTTCCGGCGATGCCCGTCACTCCCGCCGCAGGGATTCACGAGGCCGACATAGCAGTGGCGGGGGCCGGCGCGGCCGGCTTGTACGCCGCGCTGTGCGCCGCGCGCGAGGGAGCCCGGGTGGTGCTCGTGTCGGCGACGCCGCTGGCCCAGACCGCCAGCTACTGGGCCCAGGGCGGCCTGGCGGCGGCCCTGTCGGACGAGGACAGCTTCGAGTTGCATCTGCGCGACACCGAGCTGGCGGGGCGCGGGCTGGTGCGTCGCAGCGCGGCCGAAACGCTCGTGCGCGAGGCCCCCGAGCGCGTCCACGACCTGCAGGCGCTGGGCGTCCGCTTCGACGCCGACCGCTTCGGGCGCCTGGCGCTGGGACTGGAGGGCGGGCACTCGGTCAGGCGCGTGGTGCACGCGGGCGGCAGCGCCACCGGCCGGCGCGTCGTCCGTCAGCTCTCGGCGCTCGCCGCCGAGCACCCGCGGATCGAGGTGTTGGAGGGCGCCCGCGTGCAGGCGCTGTGGACCGATCCCGACCCCTCCCGCCCGCGGTGTCGCGGACTGGTGTGCGATGACGGACGCGCGATCGCCGCGCACGCCGTGGTGATCGCCACGGGCGGCGCGGCCGCGCTGTGGGCGCGAACCACCAACCCGCCGGGCTCCCAGGGGATCGGCCTGCTGCTGGCGCACGCGGCGGGCGCCGCGCTGGCCGACCTCGAGCTGCTCCAGTTTCACCCCACGGCGGTGATCGGGATCCCCGGGCGCGAGGGCTTCCTGGTGACCGAGGCCATCCGCGGCGAGGGCGCGACGCTGCACGACGCCGCGGGCGAGCGCTTCGTGGACGAGCTCGCGCCGCGCGATGAGGTCTCCCGCGCGATCCAGGCGCGTCTCGAGCAATCGGGGCAGCGCTCGGTGGGCCTGGACATGCGCGCGATCGATCCGGCCCACTTCCCGAACGTGGTAGCGGCCCTGCGCGAGGCCGGCCTCGACCCCACCCGCGAGCTGATCCCCGTGGCGCCGGCCGCCCACTACATGATGGGAGGCATCGTCACCGATCTCGACGGCCGCTCCACGCTCGCGGGCCTGTACGCGATCGGCGAGTCCTCGTGCACCGGGCTGCACGGCGCCAACAGGCTCGCCTCGAACTCGCTCAGCGAGTGCTTCGTGTTCGCCCGCCGCGCCGTCGCCGACGCCCTCTCACAGCCGCGCGGCGTGAGCGGCGTGGTGGGCGCGAGTGAGCTGGAGGCGCTGCGCGCCCTGCCCACACCGCCTTCCGCGGGCGCGGACACGCGCGCGGCATTGTGGCGCGACGCCGGCATCGTGCGCACCCAGGAGGGCCTCACCCGCCTGCTCGCCGACCCCCACCCGCTCGCCCGACTGATCGCGCGCTGCGCGCTCGCGCGCGACGAGAGCCGGGGGGCGCACGTGCGCGCGGACCATCCCGAGCGCGACCCCGCGCTCGACCTACGACACGTTGTAGTAATAAGCTCTGACGAGGAGCTCTCCCTGCGTACGTGGCGCTGAGACGACGGACGGGCAGCGAGGCCCCGGCGCGCGAGCCGGCGCGACTCGATACCCGCTTGCCGATGCTCCCGCGCTCCGTTTCGAGCGCTCGGGTGTTCCCTATTGCGGAAGTTCCCGGAGACGTTGGAGTCTCTAGGAACGGCGGGTGTGCTCTTAGACCATCAGAGCCAGCAGAAAGAGGGCGAGGGTAGACACCATGTATCAGTTCAGTCGAGCCATCTACAGGGAGCTCGCTCCCCAGATTCTGCCTGCACCGCCTGGCGCCCACCCGAGCGCCAACCACACGGCCGTGCTGCGCGCCTGCGAGGCGGTGATCACCCGCCTGGCGACCGACCGCCACTACTTCGCCCGCCCGGCGCGGACGCTGTTCCTGGACATCCGCAGCTACTTCCCGATGTCCGCCCAGAGCCACGTCCACCGGGTGGTCACGCGCTACACCGGCTACGCCCAGATGTTCCTGGCCGAACACCCCCTCGAGGGCTACACGGCGATGAGTGGAGCGCCGCCGCAGTGCCGCGCCACGACCCGCAAGGGCTCGGCCTGCCAGCGCACGCCACTGCCGCACAACGGCTACTGCCCCTCGCACCAGCACCTGGCGGACACCGAGGACCGGGAGCTGGCCGCCGCGTAGTCTGCATGCATGCTCCTGGGGGTCGACGTCGGCGGCACCTTCACCGACGCGGTGCTCCTCGGCGCAGACGGGGCCCTCCACACGGCCAAGGTCCCCTCGACGCCCGGTGAGCAGTCCGTGGGTGTGCTCGAGGCGGTGCGGGCCGTGCTCGCCCGCGCGGGCGCGAGCGCCCGGGAGGTGGAGCGCTTCGCCCACGGCATGACCGTCGCCACCAACGCGCTGCTCGAGGGCCGCACGGCGCGCACGGCACTGCTCGCCACCGAGGGCTTCACGGACGTGCTCGCGCTCGCGCGCCAGAACCGCCCGCACCTGTACCGGCTGTGCGAGGCCCCGCCGGCGCCCCTGGTGCCGGCGGGGCTGCGCCTCGCCGTACCCGAGCGCATGGGACCCGAGGGCCCGCTGCGCGAGCTCGAACCGGCGGCGGCCCATGAGCTGGTGGAGCGGCTCGCGCAGGCCGGCCCCGAGGCGGTGGCCGTCTCGCTGCTGCACTCGTATGCCGACCCCACCCACGAGCGGCTGCTCGCCGAGATCGTGGCCGAGCGGCTGCCGGACACGCATCTCTCCCTGTCATCGGAGCTGGTGGGCACCTTCCGCGAGTACGAGCGCACGGCGACGACCGTGCTCGATGCGGCGCTCTCCCCCCTGCTGGCGGGCTATCTCGGCCGGCTGGCGGACGGGGCGCACGCACTCGGCCTGCGCGATCCGCAGGTCATGCAGTCCTCGGGAGGGCTCACGGACGCCGCCCGAGCGGGGGCCCACGCGGCGCTGACGGTGCTGTCCGGCCCCGCGGGGGGAGTGGGCGGGGCGCTGGCGCTGGCCGAGCTGGCGGGCGAGCCGAACGTGCTGTGCTTCGACATGGGCGGCACCTCGTGCGACGTGTGCGCGATCGAGCGCCTGCAGGTGCCCGAGAGCACCGGGCGCACGGTGGCGGGCAGGCCGCTGTCGCTGCCGGCGCTGGACATCCACACGGTGGGTGCGGGCGGGGGCTCGATCGCCTGGCGCGACGGCGGCGGCGCGCTGCGCGTGGGGCCGGGGTCGGCCGGCGCGGACCCCGGGCCCGCGTGCTACGGGCGCGGCGGGCGCGAGCCGACGGTCACCGACGCGAACCTGCTGCTCGGTCGCCTGCTCGCGGACTCGCCGCTGGCGGGCGGCCTGCCGCTGGACGTGCACGCGGCCGAGCGCGCGGTGTCGGCGCTGGCGCGCGAACTGGGCCTGGAGACGGTGGCGTGCGCGGAGGGGATCGTGCGCGTGGCCGAGGCGGAGATGCTGGGAGCGCTGCGGGTGATGAGCGTCGAGCGCGGCGTCGACCCGCGCGGATTCGCGCTGATGCCCTTCGGCGGCGCCGGCCCGCTGCACGCGACGGCCCTGGCGGGCGAACTGGGCATCTCGCGCGTGCTCTGCCCCCGCGCGTGCGGCGTTCTGTGCGCGCTCGGCCTGGCGGCCGCCGCCCCTCGCTGGGACGCCGCTCGCACGGTGATGCTGGACGCACGGGCGCTGTCCGCCGAGCGCCTCTCGCACGAGCGGCGGACCCTGGTCGAGGAGGCCGGCGGGGCGCTCACGGGCTCACACGACGCGGCCCCCGGCCCCGACTCCACGCCGGCGCCCGCACGGGTGCGCGTGCGACACGAGCTCCGCTACCGGGGCCAGTCGTTCGAGCTCTCGGTGGACGAGGAGCTCGGGCCGGGCGCGCACCGTCCGCTGGGCCTCGACCCCGGGGAGCTGTGTGCGGCGTTCGCCCGGGCGCACGAGCTGCGCTACGGCTATCGCGACGAGCAGGCCGGGGTCGAGCTCGTCAACATGCGCGCGTCCGTTTGGGGGAGCGCTCCTTCGCTGCACCTGCGGGCGAGCGCCGGCCCGGGCGCGGGCGCGGAGGAGGTGCGTCCGGTGATCTTCGACGGGCGCCCGGTGGCGACGAGGATCGTGCGCGGCGAGCCCGCGCCCGGCGTCCGCGTGGACGGGCCCGCCCTGTGCGCGCTGCCGGAGTCCACGCTGCTGGTGGCGCCCGGCTGGCGGGGCGAGGTCGACGAGCACGGCACGATCCAGCTCGAGCATGCTTGACCCGATCGAGCTGCAGGTGCTCACCGGCGCGCTGCGGGCGGCGTGCGAAGAGATGGGCGTGGTGCTCATCCGCTCGGCTCACTCGGCGAACATCAAGGAGCGCCGTGACGCTTCGACCGCGCTGTTCGACGCCTCCGGCGAGATGGTGATGCAGGCCGAGCACATCCCCGTGCACCTCGGCGCGATGCCGGCGGCGGTGGCGGCGGTGCTGGGCGAGCGCCACGAGGCCGGCCTGTCGTGGATCCTGAACGACCCGTTCGCCGGCGGCACCCACCTCCCCGACATCACGGTCATCACCCCCGTGTTCGCGGGCGAGGAGCTGCTCGGCTTCGCGGCCAGCCGCGCCCACCACGCGGACGTCGGCGGGCGCGTGCCCGGCTCGATGCCCGCCGACAGTCGCCGGCTCGAGGACGAGGGGGTGGTGATCGCCCCGCGCCCGCTGGACGAGGGCACGCTCGAGGAGCTGATCGCGCGTATGCGCCAGCCGCGCGAGCGCCGGGCCGATCTGCGCGCGCAGTTGGCGGCGAACCGCGTCGGCGCGCAGCGCCTGGCGGAGCTCGCGGGGCGAGTGGGCGCCGAGCGCCTGCGCGAGGGCACCTCGGCGGTGCTCGACTACTCCGAGCGCCGGACCCGCGCGTGCCTGGCCGCGCTGCCCGACGGGATCGTCCACGCCGAGGACGTGCTCGAGGCGCAGGAGGGCGATCTCGTGTTGAGGCTGCGGGCGGTGATCGACGGCGAGCGGCTGCTGCTCGACTTCTCCGGCAGCGCGCCCCAGCACGCCGGCAACCTCAACTGCCCGTTGGCGGTCACGCGCTCGGCCTGCCTGTTCGCGGTGCGCGTGCTCACCGACCCCGACATCCCGGCCTCGGCCGGCGCCTACCGGCCGATCGAGGTGCGCGCGCCGCCGGGCAGCGTGCTGAATGCCCGGGCGGGCGCGGCGGTGGCGGCCGGCAACGTCGAGACGTCCTCGCGGGTGGCCGACCTCGTGCTGACGGCGTTCGGGCGGGCGCAGGGACAGGGCACGATGAACAACCTGACGCTGGGCGCGGGCGAACGCTCACCGGGCGACGGCGGCTTCTCCTACTACGAGACGCTCGGCGGCGGACAGGGCGCGTGCCCGGACGCGGACGGCCCGAGCGCGGTCCACGTGGCGATGAGCAACACGCTGAACACGCCGATCGAGGCGCTCGAGCGGGAGTTCCCGCTACGGGTGATCGAATACGCGCTGCGCGAGCGCTCGGGCGGCGCCGGGCGCCACCGCGGCGGCGAGGGCGTGGTGCGCGAGCTCGAAGCGCTGAGCGAGATGACCTTCTCGCTGATCGCCGAGCGCCGCCGTCACCGCCCGCGCGGCGCCGGCGGCGGCGAGCCGGGAGCGTGCGGGCACGACACGCTCGACGGCCGCGCCCTGCCGCCGAAGGCGACCGGCACGCTGCTCCCCGGCCAGCGGCTGCGCATCGAAACCCCCGGTGGTGGAGGATTCGGGGCGCCCAACGCGGCGCACGACGCCTGACGGGATCGGCGGACGGCGCCACAGACAAGGAGCGATGTAGATGGCCTCTGAACACAGCAAGGGCGAGCGCGTCGGCTTCCTCGGCCTGGGGATCATGGGCTCGCGCATGGCGGCCAACCTGGCCCGCGCGGGGTTCGAGCTGTCGGTGTGGACGCACACGCCGGGCAAGGCCGAGCGCTGGGCCGGCGAACACGGCGCGAGCGCGCTCGCCACCCCCGCGGAGGTGGCCGAACGCAGCGACACGGTGGTGAGCATGGTGGTGGACGGCGCGCAGGTGGCCTCGGTGCTGCTGGGCGAGCAGGGCGTCGTCGCTGGCGCCCACGACGGCCTGCTGTGCGTGGACATGTCGACGATCGGTCCCGTGGACGCGCGCCGCATCGCGGGCGCCCTGCAGGAGCGCGGCGTGGCGATGCTGGACGCCCCCGTGACGGGATCCTCGCCGCGCGCCGAGGACGGCACCCTGACGATCATGGCCGGCGGCGATCCCGACCTGTACGCTCGCGTCCACCCCCTGCTGGAGGCGATGGGGAGCCTGATCGTGCGCGTGGGAGAGCTCGGCCAGGGCCAGATGCTCAAGCTCATCAACAACTCGCTCGGCGCGGCCAACGCCGCGGCGCTGAGCGAGGCGCTGCTGCTGGCCAGCGCGACCGGGATCGACCTGGACGCCTTCGTGCAGGTGACCGCCGCCGGCTCGGGCGCGTCCGCCCAGCTCCAGATGAAGTCCGGGCCGATGCGCGACCACGACTACACGACGATGTTCAAGACCGCCCACCTGCTCAAGGACGTGCGTCTGTGCCTGCAGGAGGCGGAGACCGCGGGCGTTCCCTTTCCGGCCGCCGGTTACGCCCGGGACGTGCTGGCGGCCACCGTAGCGCGCGGGTACGGCGAGCAGGACTACGCTGCCATGATCGAGGCCGCCGAGGGCTTCGCCGGGCGGCGCCTGTAGGCCCCCCAGGCCCGAAGGACACTGGCTGGGCAGCCAAAAACCCCGCGATTTGCAGGCGATTTGGGATTTCTGCTGAGGTTTCGTATCTTTAAGGGGTTGCGCGGTGCTCCCCTCGGGTGGCGCGCAGCAATTAGACGGCAGTGTTTCTCATCTCGTTTGTAGGTTCCTATGCCAATTGCTTTCAAAGAATGGGCTGTCACCGTCCGCGCGCTGGCAGAAGGTGAGCAGCTGATAACCCTGCGCAAGGGCGTGCTGCCACGCTCGGGCAAGCCGTTCAAGCTCGCCCACGAGCGCTTCTTCCTGTACCCCACCTTCGACCACCAGCCCGGCGATCTCGTGCGCGAGTCCCACCAGCCGGAGCTGCGGCGCGCGCTCGAGGAGGGCGTGTGGAGCGACGGCGAGCCACCGCTGCACACGTTCGTGTCCGGGGCGCCGCTGCAGCAGCCCGACCGCGTTCGCATCCGCGCGTGGGCCGAAGTCACCGACCACTTCACCGTCCTCGACCCGCGCTGCGTGGACGCGCTCTCGCCGTTCTACGTGTGGACGCCCGACTACGCCGAAAAGCGGCTCGGCTGGCGGGGCCATCAACCCCTGCATGTGCTGCTGCTGCGCACCTACCGCATTCCGCGGCCGGTGACGGTGAAGGTCAAGGACGAGTACATCGGCGCCAGCCCGTGGCTGGAGCTGCAGCGCGAGCTTCCGTTCGAGGGCACTCCCGTGCTCTCCGACGCCGAGTTCGAGCGCGCCTCCGAGGAGATCCGCACGATCGCCGGCGAGGCAACCGGCCAGCCGGTCCTCGTATAGCTGCTACGGCCGCTCGTAGGCCAGCACTTCGCGTGCGGCCTGGGCTGCTGACTCGGGGACCATCACGTGGCGTCGGCCGATCATCGGCGAGTAGCCGCCGATGGAGTTGCGCAGCACGCAGGGGATGCCCTCCTCGAGCAGCAGGTTGGCGATGAACTCGGCCTGCGGTTGATCGCCGGCGCGGGCAACCTCGACGAGCTCACCCTCGGTGTACTGGGGCTTGATCTTGCGCGCCCGGCGCTGGCGCTCGCTCGCGTCGAGCTCGCCGCCGATCAGGTGCACGAGCGGCATCCCGCAGTCCTCGCAGAAGCGCTCGCTGGCGGGGTAGAGCCTCTCGCAGCTCGGACACACGAGCTCCTGTGCACCCATCAGCGCACCTCGAGCGGGACCTCTCTGACCTGGGCGTCCTCGATCACGTAGCAGCGGACCTCGGGCTCCTGCTCGGCGAGACCCACGATCACCCACTCGAGCCCGGGCCAGTTGGCGGCGAAGTTGATGTCCGTCTGCGAGGGATAGGGAGCGGTGTGCGTATGCGAATGGTAGATGGCGCCCAGCTCGAGACCCTCGCGCTCGAACGCGTCGAGCGCGTGCAGCAACTCCCTGCCGTCGATCTCGAAGCGCTTGCGCCCCGCGTCTTTGCCGCCCGCGTCCTTGCGACCGGCGAACACGTTGATCGCTCGCTGGACCCTCACGGCGCGCCCGGAGCCATCGCCGTCGGCGCCCTCCTCGTAGCCGACCAGGCCGCAGCACTCGGCGTCGTACTCCTCGCGCGCGTGCGCGATCAGCTCGTCCAGCAGCGGTGGGGCGATCAGCATGGCCAGCGGGCGCGAGCCGCTACCACCACACGGTCGACTCGAGGTTCTCGACCTCGTCGACGGGCAGCGTGTAGATGCCGCTTGACAAGTACTTCCAGCCGTCGTCGGCGACCACGAACACGACGTTGCCCTCGTCGAGCTCGCCCGCGATGCGCACTGCGATGCTCGCGATCGCCCCGCTGGAGACGCCCGCGAACAGGCACTCCTCGTCGAGCAGCCTGCGCGTCCACACGATGGCGTCCTGGTTGGTCACGAAGATCTTGCGGTCGAGCAGCGAGATGTCGATGATCGGCGGGATGAAGCCGTCATCCAACGAGCGCAATCCCTGCACGGGCTCGCCCTGCATGGGCTCGGCGGCGACGATCTTGACGGCGTCCCCGAATGTCTCCTTCAGGCGCCTGCCGTTGCCCATCAGCGTGCCGCCGGTGCCCAGGCCGGCGACGAACGCCGTGACCTCGTCGAGCTCTTCCAGGATCTCGACCGCGGTGCCGTTGTAGTGGGCATTGGGATTGGCCTGGTTGCCGTACTGGTAGGGCATGTAGTAGGAGGAGTCCGCGGCGGCCATCTCCAGCGCCATCGCCACCGCGCCGTTCGAGCCCTGATCGCCGGCCGAGTACACGATCTCCGCTCCGTACATGCGCAGCAGCTGGGTGCGCTCGGGCGTGACGTTCTCGGGCATCACCACCTTCAGGCGGTAGCCCTTGCGCGAGCAGATCATCGCCAGCGAGATGCCGGTGTTGCCCGAGGTGGGTTCCAGGATCGTCTGCCCCGGGCCGATCGCCCCCTTCTCCTCGGCGTCCTCGATCAGCGCCCGCGCCACCCGGTCCTTGACCGAGCCCGTGGGGTTGTGCGACTCGAGCTTGGCCCAGATGCGAACCCCCGGCTTGGGCGACAGGCGCGGCAGCTCCACCAGCGGGGTGTGCCCGATGGACTGCACGATGTCGCCGTAGCGACCCCCGCAGGGCTTGTTCCTAAGCCTCTCCGCCGCCATTACTTCACGGAATATAGCGACCATACCGCCCGGCGGTGCATCAGTTTGAGATACACCACCCAGATGAGAGCCCCGCATTGGCTTCGGCCGGCGGGGCTCTCTGTCGTTCCGGGGTTCTTACTTGGCGAGGAGCTCGAGCGCCTCGCGGTTGCGGTCAAGCGCGCTCTTGAGCCGCGCCTGGAAGTCCTTGTCGTTGCGGAGCTGCCTGAGGCGCTCGTCGATCGCGTCGCGTACGACCTTGGAGACGGTGGTCTCTTGGGCCATCGCGGCTGCGTCGAGGGCGCGGGCCTGCTCCTCGTCGAGGCGCAGACTCATTGTCTTGGTTGCCATGGTGTGCCTGTCCTCTCGGTCGGGTTGCACATCGGAATGTAGCACAAACTGTCGTAGACTTGCAACCGATATTGCGTATGACAGGTAGCTGTGATACGTTGTGCGGGTGCTCGACATCGCCCAATTCCTCGCCGTGGCAGAGGCCGTCCTTGGCATCGACTCCGAGCGGCTCCGGATCGTCACGAAGATCGGGCTCGCGGAGTCCGCGCTTGCCGCTCCATTCGCCAGCTTCGACGGCCATGACTTCTACGAGCACCCCGTCCAGCGTGCCGCGATCCTCGCCTCGCGGATCATGCGCAACCACCCGCTGCCGGACGGCAACAAGCGCGTCGCGCTGATCCTGGTGGACCCCTACCTGCTCGACAATGGCTACCGTCTCACCGCCGCGGCCAGCGACATCGACCGCACGTTCCGGGCTGTCGCTGCTCGCGCGATGACCGAGGACTGTTTCGCCGTCTGGCTCCAATCACGCATCGAGGCGGCCTGAGCTGTTTCCGGGCACGAACAGGCGTTCCTTCCCCGGGTGGGGGTAGGCGGCGGTGCATCAGTTTGGGGTTGGGTGTCCGGGCCGCGGCGCCCTGCGCCACGCCCTACCCGTCACCACCGTGAGCCCCATCAGCCCCGCGGCCAAGACCACGGCCAAGACGATCGAGGTCAAGAACGGCGCTCCGTGCGTCGACAGGACGGAGCCGACGAAGATCCAGAGGACGAGCGTGGGGAGAATCGAAAGGTCGATAAAGACCAACAACGCTAGTGCCAGCAGCAGCCAAAGGCGGCGCATGCTGGCGAGAGTACCGCGTGGGAAGTGCGCTAGTGCGCTTTGGCGCGAAAGACTTGCGCAACATCGAGCACGGAAATCGACGCCAGCACGACGTCGGCGAGAGCGAGCGACGGCGCCCCTGGCGGGTAGGAGCGGTTGGGTATCGCGATTACGCCGAGCCCCGCGGCGCTGGCCGACCGGATGCCCGCAGAGGAGTCCTCGACTGCGACGCAGAGATCCGCCGGCCCGCCCAGGCGGCGAACGGCCTCCAGATAGACGGCGGGCTGAGGCTTGCCTTGGTCGACCTCCTCTGCAGACACGGTCACCTCGAACAGGCCCTCCCACCCGGCCAGCTCCATGACCAGGTCGATGATCTCGCGGTTTGACGAAGAGGCGAGCCCGAGCGGCCAGCGCGCGGCGAGTCGGCGTACCGCGCCATCAGCCCCGGGTATCAATGGCAACTGCTCCCGGTATCGGTGCACCATCAGTTCGACGACAGCCGGCGAGATCTGATCCTGCTTGATCCTCACTCCGAGCTGCTCGCGCATGTAGCGGCTCCACTCCGGCGAGCTCATGCCGAGCATCTCATGCTCGGCGGCCGACTTCCACGAGCCGCCGCACCGCTCGGTGAGCTCGCGCTTGGCCGCGGCCCATACCTGCTCTGACTCGAGCAGCACCCCGTCGAGATCAAAGACCACTGCCTCCACCCCGTCTTCGCCAGGGCGCTCCGCCATCCGCCGAGTATGGCGGTTTGGGTGGGGTCTTCAGTCGAGCAGCCCACCGTGGCCGTCGCCTCGGCTGCCGATCTCGCGCTCCTACCCCTCCAGCCCCGCGGCCTCGAGAGCCTGCTGCCAGTTTGCAAATGCGCGGATCTCGCCAATGGTGCCAGGACCGAAGCGCGAGACGACCAGACCCAATGGCTGACTGATCCCCTGGCCGGAGTTCTTGATGCGCCCAATCATCTCGGCGCGCACCACCACGCAATCCTGCGCGTCGCGGAAGTCGTGCACCTCATACGTCCAGTCGTCGAAGTTCTCGTCGAAGGCCGCGTTCAGCCTGCGGATGCCGTCATGCCCGTGGTAGGCGGACTCCTCGATCCAGCGGTCGGTCGTGTACCAGACGACATCGAGCGCGAGGAACGGCAGCGCGGCCTCGACGCCATTCGTGCGGAAGGCGTGGAACGTCTCCCTCGCCAGCTCGACCTGCTCCGTCGACATCGTCCGGTGCAGCCTAGGGGAGACTGGGGATCCGCTGCGTGTGTGCCCCGGGCCCGCTCGCGGTCTAAGATTCGTGGGGATGGGAACGCGGGCGGACACGTTTGACTTCGACTGGCTCGTGATCGGCTCTGGCTTCGGCGGCAGCGTGTCCGCCCTGCGCCTGTCCGAGAAGGGCTACTCGGTCGGGGTGCTCGAGTGCGGGCGGCGGTTCGCCGATCACGAGTTCGCGCGCGAGACGGCCGACCTGAAGCGCTACTCCTGGAACCCGCGCCTGGGGATGAAGGGGATCTTCCGGCTGACGATCTTCAAGGACGTGTCGGTCGTCTCCGGCTGTGGCGTGGGCGGCGGCAGCCTCGGCTACGCGAACACGCTGTACGTGCCGCCGAGCAAATTCTTCGAGGACCGCCAGTGGGCCGAGATGGCCGACTGGGAGAGCGCGCTCGCGCCCCACTACGTCGAAGCCCAGCGGATGCTCGGGGTCGTGGAAAACCCCCACGAGGACCCCGCCGACCAGCTGCTGCGCGAGCTGGGCGAGGAGCTCGGCGTCGGCGACACGTACAAACGGACCCCCGTGGGGGTGTTCTTCGGCGAGCCCGGCGAGACCGTGCCCGATCCGTTCTTCGGGGGCGAGGGTCCGGACAGGACGGGCTGTGAGCTCTGCGGGCGCTGCATGGTGGGCTGCCCGCATGGCGCCAAGAACACGCTGGTGAAGAACTACCTGTACCTCGCGGAGAAGCTCGGTGCGCGGGTGATGCCCGAACGCACCGTCATCGACATCCGCCCGCTGGGCGCGGGGGACGGGAGCGAGGGCTATGAGATCGAAAGCGTCCGCTCGGGCGCGTGGCTGCGCAAGGAACGCCGCGTCCAGCGCGCCCGCGGCGTGGTCGTGTCCGCCGGGCCACTGGGGACGAACAGGCTGCTGCAGCGGTGCCGCGTGGGAGGCTCGCTGCCGCGCATCTCCGCGCGCCTGGGCGAGCTCGTCCGCACCAACTCCGAGTCGATCCTCGCCGTGACCGTGCCGGAGGACTACCCCGAGGATCTGATCAAGCGCGTCGCCATCACCTCCTCGATCTACCCCGACCCGAACACCCACATCGAGACCGTCACCTACGGCAACGACGGCAACTCGATGCATCGGCTGAACACGCTGCTCGTCGGGGACGGCACGCGCGTGACGCGGCCGCTGAAGCTGCTCGGACAGATTCTGCTGCACCCCAAGCGCCTGGCCCAGGTGCTGTTCCCCAAGCACTACTCGCGGCGCACGATCATCCTGCTGGTGATGCAGACGCTCGACAACGCGATCGCGCTCCGCCCCCACAAGGGCCCGCTGGGGACGTTCTGGCTGAAGACCGAACAGGATCCCGAGCGGCCCAACCCGACCTTCATCCCGATCGCCAACAAGGCCGCTGAATGGTTCGCCAAGCGCACCGGCGGGATCGCCCAGAGCTCGATCACCGAGGCGCTCTTCAACATCCCCACCACCGCCCACATCCTCGGAGGCGCCGTGATCGCACCCGACCCCGAGCGCGGCGTGGTGGACGCTCATCAACACGTGTTCGGCTACGAGAACCTGCTCGTGTGCGACGGCTCGGCGGTCCCCGCGAACGTCGGCGTGAACCCGTCGCTGACGATCACCGCGCTGGCCGAGCACGCGATGAGCCACCTGCCGGCCAAGGGTGCAGCGGATGTGAACGGCGCCCAGGCGGCCAACGGCGCCGTCGGCGCGCCTGCGCCGAGCGACGTCGCCGCGTAGGCGCTCAAGCCTCCGGTTGAGGCTCGCTGTCCGGCGCCGTCAGCGCGGCGAGGTCTTCGAGGTCGACCGGGCGTGCGCTCGCGCGCTTCATGCTGATCAGATCGTCGAGACCCGCGACCGCCAGCTCCAGCTTGCCGAGCGTGAGCTTCAGTGCCCGGGCGCGTAGCTGTTCGTAGGGTGGGGCGCCGGGCGCGTCATGGAGCACATCGATCGCCCCGTACCTGGTCGCAAACTGCCACAGCGTCGCGCGCGGCAGCGTCCGGGCGTCGATCTGCACACCCTCGCCTTGGGGGTTGAGGAGCTCGGCTCCCAGCGCGTTCAGGGCATCGGCCAGCCGCGCCAGGTTGGTTGGGGTGGGTCGCGGATAGATGTCTATGTCGATGGTCGTGCGCACATGCCCGTGAGTCTGCACGGCGAGCCCGCCGACGATCACGTAATCGACATCGTGTTCGGCGAGGGCGACGAGGATCCGCTCGACGTCGAGCGGGGTGTCAGCCTCCACGGCGTCCCTCCGCCCCGGCCTGCCGCAGCCGTCCGGTCAGGCGATTGGCGGAGATGGCGAGCTCGAGTCGTTCGACGGGAGAGCGCCGACGCGACGCCGCCAGGTGGACCGGGTCCCATCGGCCAGCCAGCCGGCGTGCTGTCAGGTCGGGCTCGTAGCCCATTGCCAGCAGCAGCGCACGGATTGTGCCCCAGTTCGGCGCTGTGAGGCCGCGCTCGATCCGACTGACGGCTGCCTGCGTCGTGCCGGCGCGGAGCGCGAGCGCCCGCTGACTCAAGCCGAGCTCCCTGCGGCGCTCCCGGACGAGTTCGCCAGGCGTCATGATATAGATAAATATATCAGCGACTGGTCTCTCACAGCCGACTGCGATGCGCCGGAACGGGCGCGGCCCAGGAGATCAGGGCACCGGCCTGAAGGCGCAGCCGCACAGCGCCGCGCACGGCGACGAGCGCGTTGAGCACACCACCGGCGTCCGCTCGCAGATGGGCAAACGTTCGCCACCGCCGATGGCGCCCTTCGCGTTGCAGCAGAACCGGCGCTCGCGGATGCATCAGCAGCGCCCATACCCGCACCTGCTCGGCGTCCACCCGCAGCGGATCGAACGGAAGGGCGAAGCCGCTCAAGAACGGCTTGGGCGTGGCGCCCTCGAGCTGGCCGCCGGGACCCGCGCTGTAGAGGCCGGCGGGGCGGGACACCTCGACGGTGCCGCCGGTGGGGGTGCCGAGCGGCACGCCCGGGTAGGGATCCACGAGGAACTGCCAGGCCACGAGGCTGACGCCGGCCACCCACAGGCGGTGCAGGGCCCTCGAGATCCACTGCGCCTGCACGCTCGGGGGAACGCCCTGCGGGGACTGGGGCGCGCTTTCCCAGTTGAGCTCCGTCACCCACACCCGCTTGCCGCCCGCGGGCAGGGCCGTGTGCGCGCGCTCCGCCTGCGCCAGCAGCCGGGTGATCTTGGCGGCGTCGGAGATGGACACTTCCAGCGACGATGGCGCGGGCACGTCGGGGTTGCCCACCGACAGCGGATGGAAGTCCAGCACGTCGAAGTGCGGCGGGTCGGGGCAGCCGGAGGGACTCGCTGCGCCCCTGGCGGTCAGGCACAGCAGCGAGCGCAGGAACTGCACCGGCGCCATGCGCCCCACGCCGGTGGGGTCGCCGTTGGGAGCCATGCCCGCCGCCACCACCGTGTCGCCCGGCTCGACCGACTCCACGCCGGCGTAGAAGCCGTTGAGCAGTTCCCGGTAGATGATCGGCGAGAAGGCGCTCCAGCGCCCTTCCTGCGCCACCCACTGGGGCTCCAGGTAGCGGGCGAGGTTGGGCTCGTTCCAGGCTTGGAACAGGCGCACCCTCGGGAGCGTCCGGGCCGGGTCGAGTGGATCGGGGAAGCCCCCGTCGTAGCGGAGGGCGAGCGCCGTGGCGAACGCGCCGAGCGCCTGCGGGCTGGGGTCCCAGCTGCCGGGGTAGGCGTAGCCCCAGCGCGGCTCGGCTTCGGCGAAGGCCGGGGCGTGGGAGACGACCAGCAGGGGCGTCAGCCCCGCTGCCACGGCGCTGCGCACGGCGGCGTCGATCAGCGCGAAGTGGTAGGAGGGGCTCGCGGGGTCGGCGGCGTCGAAGCCCAGCCCGGGTTCGCCGCTCACCGTTCCGCGCCAGTCCACCGGGATGCGCACCGTGCGCGCCCCCGCTTCGCGGATGCGGCTGAGCGCGAGCCCGCGCACGGCGGCGTCTTCGGAGAGCAGCAGCGTGCCTTCGGAGACCCCGCGTTCGAGCCCGCCACGCGGGAACGGGCCTTCGAGCAGGGCGCGATTCTGGGCGCGCACCTGCGCGTAGCCCGTGGGTTTCGGTTCTGCGCCGACGTGGGGCGCGGCGCCCAGCGGCCGCGGGGGCCCTTCGGGGCCGCTCCGGGAGGGCAGCGGCAGCACCGGCGGCGGGGCGAGCCACACGAGCGCGCTCAGAGCGAGCCCAAGGGCGCTCGTCACGTCACGCCCGCCTAGCGCTTCAGCGTGACCGAGTGCGGGGAGAGCGTGTCGATCTGGCCGTTGCTCGTGCGCAGCGTGGTGACCAGGATCGCGTCGATCACGTGGGCGGACTTCAGCTTGCGCCGTCCCGCGGCCGTGAGCTTCAGCACCACGGGCACCGTTCCCGTCCCGCCGGCCTGGGCGGTGCCACGCGCCAGCAGCAGCGCCGGAGGCGTCTTGTGGTGCTTGTGTGAGGAGGCGGCCACCGCGGGGAGCTTGCCGTCGCGGAGATACAGATCCTGGGTGACCGTGCCGGCCTGGTTGATGCTCACGTGGTCGTGCCACCCCCCCTTGAGCACCTGGCGGATCGTCACGTGCCGGAGCGCCACCAGCGCGCCCTGCAGCGGCGTCACGAGCGGCGGCGGGGGCGGGGGCGGCGGAGGGGCCGAGGGACAGGCCTTGTTGGCCGGTTCCACGCGTTCACTCACGTACAGGTAGGTTTCTTCCCCGCCCAGCGGCGTCTTCAGCGACTCCTCCGCGGTGACCGTCGCCCCGGCGGGGATCGGCTGCAGGAAGCTCCCGCCGAAGCTCGTCCCGGTCAGCGATTTGACCTGAGCCTGCTGGAAGCCCGACTGCGCGAGTTCGGTGGGCTTCTTGTAGGGCGTGACAAGCGAGTCGATCACGTAGGAGCCTTCAACCGTGAACCCCGAGGTGTTCTCACCTTCGAAGGTGGTGGAGCCCACGCACGTGCTGGGGTCGATCGTGGGCATGCCGTCGTAGACCGTCGAGCCGACCACGTGCCCGACCGGCGATTCCAGCACCACCGTTTCGCCGGCCTGTGGGACCTGGGGGACGGAAGCCCAGCCCTGGCCCTCTTCCTTGTACACCGTGATCCCGTTCTTGACGATCGACACCGCCACCTGCGGCTGCGGGTCCGAGCCTTCGGTCCGCGCCACGGTCTTGGCTACGGAGCCGTATTCCGGCACCGTGTTCTCACCCTCGACCACTTCCAGCACGAACACTTTCCCGTGGATGTCGCTCCACGCCGAGGCGGCGGGAGCGCCGGCGCCGACGAGCGCCAGCGCCGAGACGGCGGCGCCCAGCGACAGCCAGATCCGCGGACCGAGCGCGCGGATCCGCTGACCGAGCGCGCAAGCGCCACGCAGGTATGTGGGGGCCGTCCTCATCGAACCGCCCACCCAATCGTGCGGGGCGGGCGACTGCTTTAGAGAAGAACGGAAACCTGCACGCGAAGCCGATTCCGACGCGTCCACCTGACGCGCGGGCACCCGAGTGAGCGCCCTCGCGGCGATGCTGGCCGTAGGCCCCTGCCGAGCTCTCAGAGCTGGTTAGAGCTGGCCGCCGGCCATGGCCGGCAGGATCACCAGCGTGTCGGCCTCGCCGACGGTGGTGTCGAGTCCGTCGAGCACGCGCACGTCCTCGTCGTTGAGGTACACGTTCACGTACCGGTTGAGCTGGCCGTCGGCGGAGAACAGCTGCTCCTGCGTCGCCGGGTGGTTGGAGGCGAGGTCGCGCAGCACCGCGCCGACGTTCTCGCCGGAGGCGCCGACCTCCTTCTCGCCACCGACGGAGGCACGCAGTACGGGTGGGATCTTGATGGTGGCCATGTTCAGGGAATGATTATCAGGCGTAGCGTTTGTTAGCGGTCTGATGGCCCAGCTGGAGCCATCACGTGCATGTTGGCGGCGCGAGCGCCAAGCCGGGCCATCACACGCGTACTAGCGGTTCGATGGTCAAGCCAGAGAAGGACGCAGTGAGCGAAGTGTGCTTCTGCACACGAGCGATCGAGGACGCACTCTGGCGCGGCGCCATCGGACCGCTAGCCCGCTGCGGCGCAGAAGGCCTCGTAATCGGGGAACACGCCCATCTCCGCGTCGGCGATCTCGTCGGGCGCGCGCGAGCAGATGGGGCAGTCGGGGTCGCGGTGGACCTTCACCTCGGTGAGGGTGGCGCCGAGCGCGTCGTAGAGCAAGAGGCGCCCGATGGCGGGCTCGCCGATGTCGAGGATCAGCTTGACCACCTCGGTGGCCTGCAGCAGGCCCATCGTGCCGGGGAGCACCCCGAGCACGCCGTTGGCGCCGCACGAGGGCGCGAGCTCCGCGGGCGGTGGCTCGCGGAACAGGCAGCGGTAGCAGGGGCCATCGTAGGGTTTGAACACCGACAGCTGGCCGTCGAAGCCGAGGATCGAGGCGGACACGACGGGGATGCGCAGTCGCACGGAGGCGTCGTTGAGCAGGTAGCGGGTCGGGAAGTTGTCGACGCCGTCCACGATCACGTCGTAGCCCTCGATGATCTCCATGATGTTCGAGGCGTCGATCCGCGTCTGGTACTTGACCACCTCGACGTCCGGGTTGAGCGCGTGGATGGACTCCTCGGCGGAGTCCACCTTGGGAATGCCCACCCGCTGGGTGGAGTGGATCACCTGGCGCTGGAGGTTGGAGAGGTCGACCACGTCGTCGTCGACGATCCCGAGCGTGCCCACGCCCGCGGCCGCCAGGTACAGCGCGGTGGGCGAGCCGAGCCCACCGGCGCCGAGCAGCAGCACCTTCGCGTCGAGCAGCTTCTGCTGGCCCTCGGAGCCGATCTCGGGGATGAGCAGATGGCGGGAGTAGCGATCGCGCTGCTCGGCGCTGAGCGCCCGCGGGATCTCGACGTCGTAGCCACGGTCCTTCCACAACGTGATCCCCCCGGTCATCGAGCGCACGTGCTCGTAGCCGAGGTCCTCCTGCAGCGTGCGGGCCGCGTACGCGGAGCGGATCCCCGACTGGCAGTACACGATCAGCTCGGCTGAGCGGTCGGGCGCGGCGGCCTCGATGCGCTGCTCCAGGTGCCCGCGGGGGACGCTCTTGGCCCCGGGGATGTGGCCGGTGGCGAACTCTTCGCTGCCGCGCACGTCGACGATGGCCACGCCCTCGCCCACGAGCTCGTTGACCTCGGACGGGTCGACCTCTGCGATCTGGCTCTTCACTCGGCGGAGCAGCTCCGCGCCGGACGTGCTCATCTTGAAACTCCTAAACCAAGGTCGGGATTCAGGGACTTCAAAAAGTATAGCGCCAGTTGGGTGGTCCTTGAAGAGATCCATCCTCTCGGTCAGCACCCGTTGGCCTCTGCGGCAAGCGTCGTCCGATCATTTCGCACGTGCTGCGCGGTGAGGAATACACCGAGCGCACGGCAGCGACCGAACGAGTGCTCGGTGGTCGGCGTTTCCTGTACGCACATCGATCGCACCTGACTTGCCAGAGATCGAGATGGTCCCAGCGCACGCGAAGTCCACTGCGACCTTCCGGCTTGCGCACAGTCGGTTGAGCTGCGTGCACACAAGCCGTGCGCCTCTGCCGCTTGCATAAGCGCCCAGTGCGTCAAGCGTCGCTTTTTGCGGATGGTCGTACTCGTTGACCGAGCCGACCGACACGGCGATAACGGACGGTGCCACAGCATCCAAGATCGTCGCGAGACGATTAGGGTCGGAGTGGAACCCTGCCCCGTGATGAGGCATGAGCAGCACGTCGGCACGCAGGTCGACGCCCCCAGCGATCATCCGCTCCCACTGCGCCGGAGGGGCGTCAGAGCCGAGTAGGGCCCGAAAACCTGCGAGCTCGGCCGCAACTATCAGCGAGGACCGGTTTGGATCGCCTGTCGAGACCGCGTCAATCTCGGTGCCTTCGTCGGGACTGAGCACGTCAAGGCGGATACGGTCGCAGACCAGCTCGGCGCTGCTCCGCGGAATCTTGCGTTCGATCTTGCGTCGCTTAGCGAACCGGCTCATTTTGCTCAATGCAGCCCGCCCTGCTGGAACCGAACTATCGCCTTGCGCAAAAGCCAAGCTCAGCCATAGGTTCTCGGGCACGGGCGCCAGTTGGTCGAGGGATTCCTCGATGCCACCGTAGTGGTCACGATGGAGATGAGAGACGACAACCGCGCGCAGGTGGTGAATGTTGAGGGCCGTCAGGAAATCAAGAGCCACCTGGCTTCGCCCTGTCGGGCAATCGATGAGCACGGCCTCATGGTGCTCGGGATCGTGTAGAACGATGCAGTCACCCTGCCCGACATCGAGGATCGACATCTCCGCGGAAGCCACGTGCTCAGGTGAACTCCGCAAGCAGGTCGTCGAGGCTCATCCAGCCATCGCCCTGGAAGCGATACCTCGCCTGCCGCAGGTCGCTGCCAGCCACGAGCACATCGAACGTACGCCCGGGACGAGCCAGCCAGCCGGGAAGACGCAACGGCGTCTCGATCCAAACACCTCCGGACTGGGTCAGGCCGGGGATGTCGAGCTTCACGGTGCCCTCGTGGACATCCACAGTGGCACCCGCCCGGATCACAGCGGGCACCGCCATGTCATCACGAGGCTGGCTTGTGGCCTCGAAGCGCACGACGCCCTCAGGCGCGCGCTGGCCCGCCAGCGCGGCGGCGATTCGCGCGACCGAAGGCTTCGAGAGACCAAAAGCGTCGAACACGACACGGTCGAGAGCACGCACATGGCTATCCAGTCGAGCGCCGGCCGCCCGGCTCTCCACGACGCACCTGGTCGCCTCAGCGATCGAAGGCCACGCGTGCACAGACGGAACCGGCAGCGCCGCGATGCTTCGGGCGTTGATCATTCGCGTCGCGGTGCCTTGCGCGATCCACAGCGACGCGAGTGCGCTGGAGAGCAGGCCCAACAACGTCATCAGGGCGTCGTTGCGCTCTCCCGAATCGTTGTATGGGACGACGGCATACATGCTGTTTCGCGGGATCACGCCAATCGGATCGACGAATGCGCGAAGCCGCCATGGCACGTCGACCGACGTCATGGCGGACACCAGAATCTTAGGCTTGAGATACAGCTCGGGACTGGCGGCCGGGCCACGTTTGGAGAAGTCGTCAGGGTAGCGACACCGCGTCGTGACGCGCCGCTCTACGACGCCAAAGGGCGCCACTTCGCTATAGGCACGCAGGAACGGATGTGGCCCGGACGGGTCGAGCCGACCGATGCCTTTCACGGGTACGCCATCGCGGATGGCAGCCACTTCGCCTAGCTGTGTCACGTCGGCCAACTCGGGGAGCTTGGCCAACCAGCTGGACGTTAGAGGGCCCTGAGACTTCCCGAACGCGGCGATCAGCGCTTCGTCCGCCACGCCGTCGTCGCGAAACTGGTCGCGTCCGGTGTTCCAAACGTTGAAGTAGCGATAGGTGGAGGTCGAACGTGTCCCAACCTGTGCGAACACCACGCAGGGCGCCATCGTAGAGGTCCGAAACGAGCGCGTTGGCAATCTCCAGATCTCGAAGATGTCGGCCTGCTCCCGCAGCCAGCCACGACTATCGCGGCTGGTGTCGTCGGTGAGCCAGCTCGCTGGTAGCACACACGCAACAAAACCGCCGGGCTCAGTGCGCGCTACCAAGCGCCGAAGGAACTGGTCGGCACGCTGCTCACGCTCGCCGCCTTGGTGCTTGTAGGCCCATGGCGGATTTGACACGGTAAAGGTCGCTTTGGTCTCCGTCGCCGTCGCGACGAGCGCGTCCTGCTGCTCAACCCGATATCCGTTGCCATAAGGCAGAGCCTGCAGGAACAGGGCCAGTCGGGCAAGCTCCACGGCAAACGGATCGTTGTCGGCCCCGATCAACCTCTCGAGGGCGTACTCGTGGCGCCGACGATCGTCCACATCGTCTGCAAGCGAGGCCATCAACCGGTCGTTGGCGGCCAGCAGGAGGGTTCCCGATCCGCAGCTTGGGTCCAGGAAGCGCCGTTGGTCGGGCTCAACGTGCTCGATTGGCAGTTGATCCAGCATCCGCCGCCCGATCTCGGGCGGTGTGTAGTAAACGCCCAGCGCCAGCCGCTTGGCCGGGATAAGCACCGCACGCTCGTATACATCGCCGAGCAACGCCGGGTCCAGCGTCTGAAAGTTCAAACCATCGCCAAGGCGTTCAGCGACGTCCACGATCTGTCTGTGACCAACGCCTTGCAGGTGACTTGGCGACAGCTCCTGCACGCGCGCGATGGCGCTGTCCAACGACCGGTCCACGGTCAGCTTGTCGCGTGCGACTAGAGCAGTGAGCGCCCGAACGACGAGCCGTGCTGCAGTCTCGGCGCTCGCCGGGCTGGAGTCCTCATCGAGCAGCCCAGCGATTATGCGCCTTACGCGGCGGTCCAGCTCACGCCCAGCCGCACCGCGCGCCGTGTCGAGTAGCGCGATGTCGACGTCCAGCAGCGAGAGCTGCTGTGGCTCGCGCTTGGCAGCGAGCAACGCCTCCGGTGCCAGAAACCGAGCCAGAGCTGGATTCTCGTCAGGCGGACCATCCGAAAGCAACTTCGCCTCAACCCCTGATTGCACCGAGAACACCGCCCAATCACTCTCGGCGCGTAGCAGGCAGATGGGTGCTGCCAGGGCACGAGCGACCGCGAACTGATGGGTGCGCTGATGGTCGCCGAGGGCCGTGCCAGCCACCATTGTGGCAGTCGCCATATTCTTGGGCTCGGGTGCGGCAAAACATGCGATCTCGGCGACGAGATCCTTGCGCCAGACCGGAAAGTCCTCTTCGCGTAGCGCCTCCGGATAGCCGAGGCGCTCACACATATCGAGCAACTCCGACCGCTCGAGCATCGCGGTTGCAGCCATCCGATTATCATTGCGGTTCGTGGGGATGGTTGGGTCGACCAGGAGCCCCAAGACCGTCGCGCTCGAGCTTCAGGCGACGAGCAGGTAGGAGTAGCCGACGGCGCTAGGGCTGGCGGTGCGCGAGCCTTCGTAGTTGGCCTTCGCCCGCCACATGCCCACGGTGGGGGGTGTGAAGGGGACGCCCGCCAGCCCGCCGCTGGCGAGCACGTGTTCCTCGCGGTAGAACTGCCAGCCGAACACCGGGTCGAAGCGCTGGATTTCGACGCTCACCGGCCCGGATTCCGCGGGCGTGACCTTGACGTCGATGCTCACCGGCTGGCCGGCGGCGGCCTTGGCGGCGCTGAAGGAGATGCTGGTGGAGGTGATCGTGCGGGACTCCCGCAGCAGCGTGAAGTTGCCCGCCGTGTTGTTGTTGACGGACACCACCGCGTAGTAGGTCCCCGGCGCGAGCCGGTGGGCGAGCGTCTGCGAGCCGCCGCCTTCGCAGTCGCATTCGATCACGTCGCCCGACTGGTTGCGCAACTGGAGCTTGAACCTCGCGTGTCCCGGCGCGGCGAGCTTGAGCGTGAGGTTGGAATGGCTCGTCACTTCCATGCGATACAGGCGCAGCACGTGCACGCTGCGCCCGTCGAGGTACCCCCGTGCGAGCCCGTAGTTGCCCAGCGACAGCCCCGGCGCCGTTTCCGCGGGTCCGGCGACCGCCGCCTGCAGGTGGAAGCGCTGGACCCCCCTGTGGGAGAACTGGGGAGTGACCTCCAGGCTGTACACCCCGCCTTCGCCGGGCCCAGGCGTGAACAGCCGGTAGCCGCTGCATTGGATGTGCACCAGCCCGGAGCTGGACGCTTCTTCTTCTTCGCCGCCGAAGGACGTGGTCCCGGGGGCGAACAGCGCGGCGCTCACGCACGCCCCCTTGCTCTCATTGGCGAGATCGATCAGGTAGCTGACGCCCGCGTGCATGGTCATGGAGTACGCCGCGTTCACGTTCTGGATGCGGTCCACCTGGCCGCTCACGCCGCCGGACGGGAGTGGCGGGCCGGGCGGGTTGACGGCGGGCGTGGGCGTGAACACTTCCAGCGTGAACGGGTCGAGCTGCGAGCCGCCCACGGCCGCCACGCGGATGTCGTACAGCCCGTTCTTGGAGGTCTTGAAGGAGAACGACGCCTTGCCTTCGCCTTCCGTCTGCTGGCAGCCGACCGAGCTCAGCTGCGAGCGCACCGCGTGGTAGACGTCCACGGTCGCATCGAGGGCGCCCGCGGCCGCCAGGTCGAGCGCCACCCGGTGGGCGCTGGTCACCCGCAGGCTGTACCACACGGAGTGATCGGTGGACACGTGGCAGGCACTCGCGGGTTCGCCCGGTTCGATCGTGGCGCCGACGGTGGTGCCGTTGAGCGAGGCCGGCAGCGTGTGGATCACCTGGGCTGCCGCCAGCGCGTCGTTGGCCGGAGCCGGAGGCGGCGCGGGCGTGTGCGTGGTGGTGGTCGTCGTGGACGTTTCTTCGCCGAAGGCCTCCGTGGCGAGCACGCCGGCGAGGAGCACCGTGAGCACCGCCGCGAGCGCGAGAGCGCCCGCCGCCGGCCACCCGCGGAAACGCACCCGACGAGGCATCATCCGGGCGAGCATCGAGCTCTATTACGCCGCATGTAGGGCGATCTCCTCCATCTGCGCTCACAGCGGGCGGCCTCCCATACCCTCACGGTGCGATGTCCTCACGCGGATGCTCGGCCCAGCTCGCCCACGCCCGCGCCGCTGCCCTGGCGCTGACGGCGGCCGCGGCACTCGCGGCGAGCCTCGCGGGCTGCGGTGGAAGCGACGCGAACTCCTCATCATCGTCCTCCCAGCAGGTGTCCGCGGCGAACAGCGACACGGGGTTCGACGGCGCGGCGCTCCCCGGCGAGATCCCCGCCCCGGACTTCACGCTGAGCGACCAGCGCGGGCGGCGGGTGTCGCTGAGCGACTATCGCGGCCACGTGGTGGTGATCGCGTTCCTGTACACCACGTGCGGGGCGCCCTGCGTGCTCATCGCCCAGCAGATCCGGGGCGCGCTCGACGAACTCCCCCGCCCCGTGCCGGTGCTGATCGTGAGCGCGGACCCAGCGGCGGACACCCGCGCGCACATCGCCCGCTTCCTCTCGGAAGTGTCGCTCACCGGGCGGGTCGAGTACCTGACGGGGCCGCCGTCCCGGCTCCAGCCCATCTGGCGCGCCTACCACGTGCGCCCTGCCAGCGCCGGCAGGGCCACGTTCGAGGAGTACGCGTCGGTGCTGCTGGTGGACCCCCGCGGCAGGCAGCGGGTGCTGTTCCAGTCAGAACAGCTCACCCCGGAAGGCATCAGCCACGACATCGGCAGGCTGGAAGAGGATCCCGCCCACCCGTAGAACCCACCCACCCCTGATACCCTAGCTGCAAGGTAGGAAATGCGATGATGTTCTCAACGAAGGCCGAGTACGGGGTGCGGGTGATGGTGGAGCTCGCGCGGCGTGCCGGCGGAGAGCCGGTCCCGCTGGCGGAGATCGCCGCCCACGACGGCCTGCCGTTGGCGTACCTCGAGCACCTGGTGGCCCGCCTGCGCAAGGCCGGCCTGGTGGACTCGCGGCGCGGCTCCCGCGGCGGCTACATGCTGGCCCGCCCGGCGACGGACATCACGATGGCCGAGGTGGTGGCGGCGCTGGAGGGCTCGATCGCGCCGATCGAGTGCATCTCGGAGGCGGCGGACGGCTCGATCGTGTGCTCGCGGGAGTCGAGTCCTGACCACGTGTGCCCGACGAAGCTGCTGTGGACGCGGGTGCGGATGTCGATCGTGAGCACCTTGCGTGAGACCACCCTCGCGGACCTCCTGCGGACACCGGTGATCCCCACCGGAGCGACGCTGCCCTCACTGGACATGCCGCTGCCGGCCGAAACCCATCCGCCCACCCTCACCGCCTGAGCGGACCCTCACATCCCGAGCCCGACCCCGACCCTCACGACTGGAGCCCGAGCACAGAACATGGCCGACCTGGAGATCAAAGACCTGCACGTACGGACCGAGGAGCGCGAGATCCTCCGCGGCGTCAACCTGGACATCAACCGGGGAGAGATCCACGCGCTGATGGGCCCGAACGGCTCGGGCAAGTCGACCCTGGCGAACACCCTGCTGGGCCATCCCTCCTACGAGATCACGGAGGGCTCGATCGTGTTCAAGGGGGAGGACATCACGGAGGCCGAGCCCCACGAGCGCGCCAAGGCGGGCCTGTTCCTCGCCTTCCAGTACCCGGTGTCCATCCCCGGCGTGTCGGTGGCTAACTTCCTGCGCATGGCCATCAACGCCAAACGCGAGGAGCCCATCCAGGTGAAGGAGTTCCGCACCCAGCTCCAGCACGCCATCGAGCTGCTCGACGTCGACAAAGCGTTCACCTCCCGCCACCTCAACGACGGCTTCTCCGGCGGCGAGAAGAAGCGGGCGGAGATCCTGCAGATGGCGATGCTCCAGCCGGACGTGGCGATCCTCGACGAGACCGACTCGGGACTCGACATCGACGCGCTGCGGACGGTCGCCGAGGGCGTCCAGCGCCTCCACGACGAGCAGGGCCTGGGGGCGCTCATCATCACCCACTACCAGCGCATCCTCCACTACGTGAAGCCCCAGTTCGTCCACATCCTGATGGACGGGCGGATCGTCCTGGAGGGCGGCGTGGAGCTGGTGGAGCGCCTGGAGCGCGAGGGCTACGACCAGATCCGCCAGGAATTCGGCGGATCTGACGAGCTGGCGGCATGAGCGGGGTGGGCGGGACTCGATCCGCCGCCTCCAACGGCTCGAGCACCGTCAACGTCAAGGCCGGCCGCCACCGCGAGGCGAGTCTGTACCACGCGCTGGCCGGCGCGGGCGCCGGCGATGGGCGCACGCTGGCACAGCTGCGCGAAGCGGCGAGCGAGGCGTACGAGCGCCTGGAGCTGCCGGTGTGGCGGCGGTCGGGCTTCTGGTCGACGAGCCTGCAGAGCCTCGACCTCGCCGCACTCGACACGCAGCCGGCGGCGCCGGGCGTGCCGGACGTGGTCATCCGCACGCTCCCGGACCGCCCCCGCGCGGGGCGGATCGTGCAGAGCGCCGGCACGGTGGTGCACGTGGAGCTCCACCCGGCGCTGGCCGAGCGGGGCGTGATCCTGTGCTCGCTCGAGGACGCCTTCCGCGAGCACGGGGCGCTCGTGTCCGAGTGGTACTCCAGGCGCCTGCCGATCGACCGCCACAAGCTCGAGGCGGGCAACGCGGCGTTCTGGAGCGGCGGCGCCTTCCTGCACGTGCCAGCAGGCGTGACCGTGGAGGACCCGTTCGAGATCGTGTACGCGATCGACGGCCCGGGCGTGGCGCAGTACGGGCGTACGCTCGTGGTGGGCGGCCCGACGAGCGAGTTCCGCGTCCACGAGTACGACCTGGCGGACGACTTCGAGGCCGGCCAGGCGCTGCACGCGGGCGCCTTCGAGCTCTACCTCCAGGACGGCGCCCGCTGCCGCCTGGCGCAGTTCCAGGACTGGGGCTCAGGAGAAGTATTCGACGCCTCGACACGCTTCGTGGGGGTGGGCCGGGACGCCTACTGCCACTGGCTGCCGGCGCTGCTTGGCGGGCACCTCGTGCGCCAGCACCTGGAGCTGGCGGTGATGGAGAAGGGCGGCGACATGGCCTTCCGCGGCGTGTTCTTCGCGGAGGCCCACGAGCACCTGGACGTGTTCGCGGTGGACCTCCACGAGACGGGTCCCTCGGGCGGGGACGTGCACTGGCGGGGGACCGCCACGGGCGAGAGCCGGGCGAGCTTCGAGGGGTTGATCCAGATCGACCCGGGTGCGCAGCAGACCCACACCTACCTGCAGATCCACACCATGATGCTCTCGCCGAAGGCGCGGGTGGACGCGATCCCGTCGGTGCTGGTGGCGGCGGACGACGTGTCGGCCTCGCACGGGGGCACCGTGGGCGAGCTCGACGAGACGGCCATCTTCTACATGCAGACGCGGGGACTCGATCGGGCGTCGGCGGTGCGGGTGATCGTGGAGGGCTTCTTCGAGCCGCTCATCGCCGAGCTCCAGGACGAGCCGCTGGAGGAGCTCGTACGCGGTCGCATCGAGGCGAAGCTGGCGGCCGCCCGCGAGGACATCGAGGCGTATGCCACCAGTCGCTGATGCTGTGGCCGGCGGCCTGGACGTAAGGGCCGACTTCCCGATCTTCGCCCGCAGATCGAGCGCGGGGACGCCGCTCGTGTACCTGGACTCGGCCGCCACCTCCCAGAAGCCGGCGAGCGTGGTGGCGGCGCTCTCGGAGCACCTCTTGGTCCACAACGCGAACGTGCACCGCGGCGTGTACGCGCTGGCGCAGGAGGCGGACGCGGCGTACGACGGCGCCCGCGGGCGGGTGGCCGGGTTCGTGGGCGGGGAGCGGGACACGACGATCTTCACCAAGAACGTGACGGAGGCGATCAACCTCGTGGCGTACGCGTGGGGCCGGGCGAACGTGGGGCCGGGCGACGCGGTGCTGATCACCCAGATGGAGCACCACGCGAACCTCGTGCCGTGGCAGGTGCTGTGCCGCGAGCGGGGCGCGGAGCTCCGCTACCTGGAGGTGGACGCGGACGGAGAGCTGTCGCTGGAGCGCCTCGACACCCAGCTCGCGCGCGGCGACGTGCGCCTCGTGGCGTTCGCGCACGTGTCCAACGTGCTGGGCACGATCAACCCCGTGGCCGAGATCGCCGCGCGGGCGCGGGCGGCGGGCGCGGTGACGCTGATCGACGGCGCCCAGGCGGTCCCGCAGATGCCGGTGGACGTGGCGGAGATCGGCGCGGACTTCTACGCGTGGACGGGTCACAAGGCGCTGGGGCCGACGGGGATCGGCGTGCTCCACGGCCGCCGTGAGCTGCTGGAGGAGATGGAGCCGTTCCTCACGGGCGGCGACATGATCGCCTCGGTGGACTTCCAGTCGGTGACGTGGAACGAGCTGCCCTACAAGTTCGAGGCGGGCACCCCGCCGATCGCCGAGGCGGTCGGCCTGGGCGCGGCGGTCGACTACCTGCAAGGGCTGGGCATGGAGCGCGTGCGCGCCCACGAGCGGGCGCTCACCGCGTACATGCTCGAGCGCCTGGCGGAGGTCCCCGGCCTGCGCGTCGTGGGCCCCGCGAGCGCGGAGCGCCGCGGCGGCCTCGCGTCGTTCACGATCGAGGGCATCCACCCCCACGACGTGGCTGAGCTGGCCGACCGCGGGGGCGTGTGCATCCGCGCCGGCCACCACTGCGCGCAGCCGCTCATGCGCTGTCTCGGTGTGGGCGCGACGGCGCGGGCGAGCGTGGGCGTGTACAACGAGCGCTCCGACGTGGACGCGCTGATCGATGCGCTGATGGCCGGCCGCGAGGTGTTCGGGCTGGGCCGCGGATGACGGCGACCGGTACGGCAGGCCTGGGGGGCCCGGCGGGCATGGCGGGCCTGGCGGGCCTGGCGGGCGGGGCGGCATTGTCCCTTTCGCTGATCTGTATGACCATCGTCATACAGACTTCGTCGTCGAACAGCAGGTAGACCGTGGACGACCTCTACCGCGACTACATCCTCGATCACTACAAGCGCCCCCGGAACTTCGGCGAGCTCGACCCCCACGACCTCGAGGCGCTCGAGCACAACCCCCTGTGCGGCGACGAGCTGGGGGTGCACATCCGGGTGAAGGACGATCGCATCGAGGACCTCCGCTTCCACGGCCACGGCTGCGCCATCTCCCAGGCGTCCGCGTCGATCGCCTCGGAGGAGCTGAAGGGCATGACCCTCGAGCAGGTGGGCGAGCTGGACGCCGACTGGATGATCGAGCTGCTCGGCATCCCCGTGTCGGCGACGCGGCGCAAGTGCGCGCTGCTGAACCTCAAGGTCGTGCGCGGCGCGGTCACGGGCGATCACGCCTGGCCCGCCTAGCGGCCCCAAAGTCGTCCGCTCATACGACTTCGGACGATTGTTCGAATAGATGGGCCTTTGGTTTCACCTTGCCGCGCGCTGCACCGATCAGCTGCTCGTGCTGATCGTCGGAGGCATATCTGGCAGCGGGAATAGCGTCTTCAGCTACACAGCGGTGGCAGCCCTCTTTACGATCATCGGAGCGGTCGGGCATGAGCTGTTCAAGAATCGTCTCCGGCGGAAGGGAATCGCCCGGCTGTTGTATTACCGGCTGCTCGAATGTCAGAGCACGCTGGCGATCGCCTACTACAGCAGACGATGGTGGTCGCAGGAGGAGCTGCGGGGCTCCTATCTGAAGGAAGACGACGATGTCAAGCGCGTTGCGACCGCGCTGTATCCCCACGAGTGGCGCGTCGTCCATTCGGCGCTCGGATGGACGGAGCACTTGCGCGATCGCCAGCGGCGGGAGGGCGACGGGCAGGAAGTCGAACAGGCAGACCTCGACCGCATCCGCTCGACGTACGAAAGACTCGAACTCGCGCGCTGGTCTCTGCGTCGCGTATGCGCCTACGGCACCACCCGGATACCGCTACAGCGAGGGCTGTACATACCCCGCCCGCACGGAAAGCGGATACCCGTGCTGAGGGGGATGCCGTGGGATGTCCACAACCACGAGGGGGCGCGCACCCGCGCCGAACAAGAAGACTACGCACTGCCCGCGGAGCCGTTGGAGAACCTCTCCGAAGAAGGCTGTCGCGAGCAGATGGAGCTCCGCAAGCGCGATGATGCGATGCCTCGTTCAAGCTTGTCAGGCCAGGCGACGCGAGACGGAGGGCAAGTCCGGCTGCACGCGTGAGCGCAGGAGACCGCCCCCGGGAGCGTTGTGACCTTGCGATGCAACCAGGTTCGACCCGGCGCTCACGCTCTGGTGAGCACCGCCCGGCCCGATACAATTCCTACTCCGCAGCACAGGATTCACAAGCTACCCTGGAGCGAGGAGCCTCATGGCCACGATTGACCGCACGAAGATCGCCAAGCCCAGCCCGATCGTCGAAGACGAGCAGGGTCAGTTGCGTGCGCGCCAGGGCATCTCGCGGGAGGTCGTGACGGAGCTCTCGAAGGTCAAGGGCGAGCCCGACTGGATGGCCGACAAACGCCTGAAGTCGCTGGAGATCTTCGAACGCAAGCCGATCCCGACGTGGGGACCCGACCTGGGCGGCCTGAACCTCGATGACCTCGTCCTGTACTCGCCCCCCACGGCCGGGCGCTTCAACAGCTGGGACGACGTGCCGGCGGACATGAAGCAGACCTACGAGGACCTCGGCATCCCCCAGGCCGAGCGCGAGCACCTCGCTGGCGTGGTGGGGGTGTGGCGCCAGGAGCCCGTGTACGAGGGCCTCAAGGAGGAGTACGCCAAGCAGGGCATCCTCTTCTGCTCGATGGACACGGCGATCACCGAGTACCCGGAGCTGGTGCAGAAGTACTTCATGACCAAGTGCGTGCCCGCGCAGGACAACAAGTTCTCGGCGCTGCACGGCGCGGTGTGGTCCGGCGGGGCCTTCTGCTACGTCCCCAAGGGCGTCAAGTGCGACCTGCCGCTGCAGTCCTACTTCCGCATGGAGGGCGCCGGCGAGGGCACCTTCGAGCACACCCTGATCGTCGCCGACGAGGGCTCCGAGGTGAACTACATCGAGGGCTGCACCGCGCAGACCTACAGCGTCAACTCGATGCACTCGGCGGTGGTCGAGATCTTCGTCCACGAGGGCGCCAAGGCGCGGTACACGACCGTCCAGAACTGGTCCAAGGACGTGTACAACCTCAACACCAAGCGGGCGATCGTGGACGCCAACGGCACGGTCGAGTGGGTGGGAGGCTCGATGGGCGCCAAGTACGTGATGCTCTACCCCGGCTCGTTCCTGATGGGCGAGGGCGCCCGCGCCGACCACCTGAACGTGGGCGTGGCGGGCAAAGGCGTGCACAAGGACACCGGCGCCAAGGTCGTGCATCTGGCGCCCAACACCACCTCGAACATCCTCGCCAAGTCGATCTCCAAGGACGGCGGCATCATGGGCTACCGGGGGCTGGTGAAGATGGGCCACAACTCCGCCGGCTCGAAAGCGCGCGTCCAGTGCGACGGCCTGATGATGGACGGCGAATCGAAATCCGACACGTGGCCCGACATCCAGATCCAGAACCCGAACGTGACGGTCGCGCACGAGGCGACCGTCGGGCGCATCTCCGACGACCAGCTCTTCTACATGGGCTCGCGCGGCTTCACCGAGGACGAGGCGGCGGCGATGATCGTGAACGGCTTCATCGAGCCGGTCACCAAGGAGCTGCCGATGGAGTACGCGGTCGAGCTCAACCGCCTGATTCAGTTGGAGATGGTCGGCAGCATCGGCTAGGCGCAGCGCTTTGCGTGCGCCCGTAGACAACATCGTCGCTCCGTTGTTCCCGCGGGCGCTGCCGTGGATGAACGCGCCAGCGGGTGGCGTGAGCATCATCCGGCAAGGCCGCCCGCTGCTGGTGGAGTTCTGGGACTTCTGCCGGCCTAACTCGATGCGGACGCTGCCATATGTGAAGGCCTGGCACGAGCGCTATGGCGACGGGGGGCTGCGTGTGGTGGGCGTGCACTCCCCGGGTTTCGACGTGTCGCGCGATGAGCAGGCCGTACGCGAGGCGGTGGCTCGCCTGGGCATCGAGCACGCGGTGCTGATCGACAGCGAGCTGGCGCTATGGCAGGAGTACGAGAACCAGGGGTGGCCGGCCAGGTACCTGTTCGACGGCCACGGGCGGCTGTTCGACTACCACTACGGCGAGGGCGCGTACGCAGAAACGGAGCTGGCCATCCAGGAGCTGCTGGGAATCGAGCGGGAGCCGCTCGAGCCGCTGCGCCCCGAGGACGCCGCCGGCGCGGCTCTCGCCGCCCACACCGCGGACCAACCCGGCGCCTACAGCGGACCCTACGAAGCCGGGGGCGTGTGGGCGGTGTTGAGCGGGTCGGGCATGATCCGCGTCAACGGTCGCGAGCTCGAGGTGGCGCATACCGGCGCCTACCCGCTGATCGAGCACGAGCGCCACACCGCTGGGACATTGACGCTGGAGCCCGACGCGGGCGTGCGCTGCGAGGCGACGTGCTTTACGCCGGGCCTCGCGGATACCTCAGCCGAGCAGCTCGAACGTATCCCTGAAGATCGCGACGTTCGTGCCGGCGGCGCGCGGCAGTTTGAGCTGTGAGTCGATCACGGCATCGGTCGTGGGACTGCCGCATTCGCTGGCTCCGGGCTCGGCGAAGGAGTTATCGACGAGCGTGTTTTCCTTGGCAATGACAGCTTCTCTGCCTTTTACCGTTTTGACTTCGACTTTGCCCACTTTGCCCGGGGCGCCGGTCGTCAGGTTCAGCACGATCGGCCCGATGCCGCAGGTTTTCGGCAATTCTGGGTTTTCCAGGTAGATCCTCACCGACAGCCTCAGCGCGACTTTTTCTCCGCCCAGCAGGTTTTCGGGGTTGAGTTCGACCGCTTCGGCGATCTGCGGTGCTTTGAACGGACGTTCGACTTCGTGGTTGAGCTTGACCGTAGCCGTGAGTTCACCAAATTTCGCGGAGAACGGCACCAGCGTCGGGCCTTTGGGTTCAGCTTCGTAGAAGTCGCCGGTTTCTTCCTGGTAGCCGCCTTCGAGTGCGAGGACCGTCGGCATCACACCGCTGCCGACGTTGAGTTCTCCGACCATCCTTCCGGAGGTTTCGGCCCAAACGCAGATGACTTCTGTGACCGCCGGACAGTTGGCGAAGTTGGCCGCTGACGCCGATCCGGCGAGCGCGAGCTGCATGGCCACGGTGGCGACGGCCGCGAGCACGCCCGCACGAACCCATGTGGAACGCCTCCGCTGGACACGTTCGCCCGACTTACCCCCTGGCATGACAGCCTCCCTCGTAGTGGTCACATAGACAACTACCATGCTCCGACTGCCAGCACAACAAGTCGGAGACACACGCCACAAATCCGGCGCGTCTGTCAGCGATCAGCTCCGCTCACCTGCTGATCGCCGCCTCGGCGCCGGCGTGACATTCAGGGCACCGCGATGTGGAAGCGGGCGACTGTCGCGCCGGGCACCCTGCCGCGAACGCTTTCACCGGCGATGACCTCGTACAGGGGCCCTTCGCCGGCGCTGTCAGAGGTCCGGGCTTCGCTGAAGCTGCCGGACGATCTGGCGAAGAACACCCGTCCTGAGTAGGTGGTCCGGCAGGAGCTTTCGAGCAGGACGGTGATCTTCACCCGCTGCCCGGCGACGAGGGTGTTCTGGGTGGGCTGAGACAGGATCGTCCCGGGCAGCGAGCACCCCGGTGCGGCGTGCGGTCGGAGTTCCACGCCGTAGCCGCTGGATGCGTTCGGCGCGGCAACCGGCGCCCTGAACGTGATCGACAGGCCGGGGAGCGGCTCGTTCGTGGAGCGGATCACCCGCGGGAAGGAATGCTCGCCGCCGACGGCCGTGACGGAGAGCGGTCCCGGCCCGGTCATCCGCGGCGAGTAGCGAACGCTGACGGCGCCGTGCAGGCGGGCACCGGCCGGCAGCGGGCCGCTCGAGCGCTCGATACCCTCGGGCCGGCACTGCTGCCCGGGCCCGGTGGCCGGCAGCTCGCACGTCGAGCCGTTGCGGAAGGTGACGGTCAGCGCCGGTGTGCCGGGGGCCTTCCCGCCGGGGAACCCGTACGGCCCGACGTTCGCATGGGGCGGGGCGGGCAGCACGATCAGGTAGGCGCCGTCCGGCCCGTATGGCTTGACGGTGAAACCCCGTCCACGCCCGCTCACACGGATGCTCGACGCATCCGGTCCCAGCATGCCGACGGCGACCTCGCGCAGGTCCGCCTGCGGACAGCGCACGCCCCAGTCTTCCTGGCCGGGCAGGTCACAGTGCACGCGCTGGCCCGGGTACAGGTTTTCGCCGGCCAGCGGCAGGCCGTCAGCCGTCACGACCGTGGGGGCACCCGGTTGGAAGGCCTGCCCGCTCTCCTCGACGGTTGCGCACGAGTCCGAGCTGATGGCGTCGGCTGGCGAGAACGGGTGGAAGAGACCGTCGCCCTTGAACGCGTAGCCGATGCCCAGCCCGCCGAGGCGACCGCCAACCACGCGGCCGGCCTGCACGCAGGCGAGACCGCGGCTCGTGCGGATCACGCGCATTCCCCACGGCGGGCCGCCGGCGGGATCGGCCGCGCGCACAGGCAACAGCGCCAGGCTGGCGGGCAGCGGCCGGCCGAGGCCGACGGCCGGGTTGGCGGGCAGCACGAAGGCAGGTGCGAGCGGCTTGCCGGACCCGAACAGCAGCTCGCCGCCGCCGGCCCCCACCAGCGCGAGCGCGGCGAAGGCGACGGACAGCGTGACACCGCGCCTGCGCCACCATGCCCTCGGGGCGGTGCGGTCCGACAGGCGTCGCTCGGCGGCGCGCACGAGGTCGTGCTCGAGCTGCGGGAGGATGCTTGTCACTGCTCTCACCTGGCCAATCTCGCCCTCAGGGTTCGGAGTCCACGGCTGACGCGCTGGCGGACGACGGCCTCCGAGCAGCGCAGCTCGCCGGCGATCTCCGCGTAATCGCGCTCCTGCAGGACGTGCGCCTGGATCGCCTGGCGCTGGGGCTCGGGCAGCCCGGCCAGCGCGAGCGTCGCGTGCTCCTGGCCCTCGCTCAGCCGCGCGATGGTGTCGGCCGCATGATCGTCGATGACCAATCGCGGCAGGCCCAGGCGCCGGCGGGCACCCGCCTCCACGCGACTGCTGCGGTAGCTCGACCCGAGCACGTTGCGGGCGATGCCGAACAGCCAGTTGTCGACCCGGCCGCGAGCGGGGTCGTATCCGTCCAGCGACTCCAGCGCACAGGCGAATGTCTCGGCGGTCAGGTCCGCCGCCAGCTCGGCGCGGCCGGTTGCGCGCATGAAGAACCCCAGCAGCGGACGCTCGAAGTGGCGATAGAAGGCGGCGAACGCCTGTGCATCTGTCCTGGCGGCGCTCAACAGCGCCTGCTCCTCACATCCGGTCGCGTCGCTCATGCTCACGTCCGCTCGCGCCGGTCATCTACCCCCATTGGCGCGAGCCGGCACGCGTGTGACACCCCGTTTGGGGGGCGTGAGCTGCGCGTGGGTGTGATCCTGCAGCAGACGCACGATCCTCGGCGGACCGTGCTCCTCGACGAGCACGCCCGTGCCTGGCCAGTAGGGGCTCCTCCCGGCCGCGTCGTCGATGAAGAAGCGAGAGTAGGTCCAGCTGCCGGCGTTCACCAGCCGGGCGCCGCCGCGCCCCCGCCACTCGGCCGGCGGGTCGTCCGGGAGCGGACCCGCGCGATGGGTGTGGCCGAAGACGACGTACGCGTCGTCGAGGTCCAGGCGCGCGGCGACCTCGCCCATCGCCCGCAGTCCCGCGCGCCGCAGCTCGTCCAGCGTCAGCTCGGCATGGAGCGGGCCGAGGCCGGCGCGGTTGAGGGCGCCGACGGCCAGCGGGAACAGTCCGGCGAGCATGCGCCTGCGCAGCCGGCGCATGGGCGTCACGCGGACGCCCGCGCCCTGCTCGCCGGTGCCCGTCAGCGCGCTCCACACCGAGGCTGTGGCCATACCGTTGAGCACGGCTCCCGTACGGGTGTCGCGGGCCACGGCGTCCCGCCACGCGAACAGCGGCGAGCCCACCGCCTCGTAGTCGCCGACGGTGGCGAACGCGGCGACGGGCCGTCCCAGCAGGCGGCCCATCGCGCCGATGCTGAGGCGCTCGAGCGTGGGCATCGTCAGATGGCAGTCCAGGTAGTGACCGTGCATGGCGTACACGTCGGGGCGCAGCCACAGGCCGGGGTAGGCCACGCGTGTACGCGCCGGCGAGGCCCAGCCGGCGATCCGCTCGACCGCGGGCGAGGCCTCGTCGGGCTCGAGCAGCTGCTCGAGCCCGAGCGCAACCGGGTCCGGTTCGTCACCGCGGCGGGCGAGCCACGGTTCGACCAGCGCGTGGTCGTGGTTGCCGGCCGTGATCACCAGCTCCCCCTGCGGGGACGATGCCCGACCGGCGAGGGCGCGGCCGAGATCCTCGAAGAAGGGGCGGGCGGCGGCGAGCGCGTCGCGTACCGGCCCGTGGCGCAGCTCGAGCACGTCGCCGAGCAGCACCACTCGCTCCACATCGGCGACCGCGTCGAGCAGCGGCCCGCGCAGCTCCTCGCGCCGCAGCAGGTCGGTCCGCGTGCGGCTGCCGAGGTGCAGGTCGGAGACGACTAGAGTGCGCAGGCCTGGCGGATCGGCTTGGGGAGCATGAAGCGGACGTCCTCGCGGATCACGTCGAACTCGGAGACGTCGCGTACGCCCCGCGCGCGGAAGAAGTCGACGAGCTCGCTGACGAGCTCCTCGGGCGCGCTCGCGCCGGAGGAGATGCCCACCACGCGCATGCCCTCGAGCCACTCCTCCCGGACCTCGCGCGCGGAGTCGATCAGGTGCGCGGGGGTGCCGCAGTCGCGCGCGACCTCGACCAGGCGCACCGAGTTGGACGAGTTGCGCGAGCCGATCACGAGCATCAGATCGCACTCGCCCGCCATCTGGCGGACGGCGGCCTGGCGGTTGGTGGTGGCGTAGCAGATGTCATCGGTGCGGGGACCCACGATGCTGGGGAAGCGCTCGCGCAGGCGCTCGATGATGGCGGTGGTTTCGCCCACGGCGAGCGTGGTCTGGGTGATATAGGCGACCCGCTCGGGGTCGTCGATGTGCAGCGTCTCGACGTCCTGCTCGCTCTCCACCAGCACGATCTGGTCGGGTGCCTCGCCCATCGTGCCTTCGACCTCCTCGTGGCCGTCGTGGCCGACGAGCACGATCGTGTATCCGTCGCGGGCGAAACGGACGGCCTCGCGGTGGACCTTGGTGACGAGCGGACAGGTGGCGTCGATCGTGCGCAGGCTGCGCTCCTCAGCGCCCGCGCGCACGCTGGGAGCGACCCCGTGCGCGGAGAACACGCACACCGCCCCCTCCGGAACCTGCGTGTGCTCGTCCACGAAGATCGCGCCGCGCTCGCTCAGCTGGGCCACGACGTGCTTGTTGTGGACGATCTCCTTGCGAACGTACACGGGCGCGCCGTGGATGGCCAGCGCGCGTTCCACCGTCTGCACGGCCCGGTCAACCCCTGCGCAGTAGCCGCGCGGGGCCGCCAGCAGGAGCTTCTCGACGCTGTTCTGCGCGGGAGTGACGCCAGGTGGAGACACGCGTGTCATTGTAGGGGGCGCCTCGATACGCTAAGGCTCATGAGCCAACGTCACCTCGACAGGCTGACCCCTGTAGACGCCTCGTTCCTGCACCAGGAGAGCGCCGTCTCGCACATGCACATCGGCGGCCTGACGATCGTCGAAGGCCCGCCCCCGGGCATGGAGGAGTTCCTCGAACAGATCCGCAGGCGGCTGCACCTGGTCCCGCGCTATCGCCACAAGCTCGCGCACACGGCCATCGACAGCGGCCGTCCCGTGTGGATCGACGATCCGAGCTTCAACCTCGACTACCACGTGCGCCACACTGCCCTGCCCGCTCCGGGCAAGTGGGAGCAGCTGCAGGATCTGACGGCCCGGATCTTCTCCCAGCAGCTCGACCGTTCCAAGCCGTTGTGGGAGATGTGGCTGATCGAGGGCTTGGAGGACGATCGCTTCGCGCTGATCACCAAGACCCACCACTCGCTGATCGACGGGATCGCCGGCGTGGACCTGGCGACGGTGCTGTTCGACCTCTCCCCGGACCCGCCGCAGAACCCGTACGTGGGACGCGCGTGGCAGCCCCACCCCGAACCGGGCACCGCGTCGCTGCTCGCCGCGGGCCTGCTCGGCGCGGCGCGGACGGGCGCGCGGCTGGCGGAGGGGGCGATGGACGCGATCGCACACCCCGAGCGCGCCCTGTCTCGCGTGCGGGAGGCCGCCGAGGGGATCGGCGAGATCATCTGGGCGGGCCTGAACCCCGCCCCCGAAACGCCGCTGAACGTGCCCATCGGCCCGCACCGGCGCTTCGTGGGCGTGACCAGCCAGCTCGAGGACTTCAAGGCCGTCAAGAACGCGTTCGGCGGGACGGTGAACGACGTCGTGCTCGCGGTGGTGGCGGGCGCGCTGCGCACGTTCCTGATCTCGCGCGGCAGGCACACCGCGGGCGTGGAGATGCGCGCGCTGGTGCCCGTGTCGGTGCGAGCGGAGGGCGAGTACCACGAGGGCGGCAACCGCATCGTGGTGATGCGCGGACCGCTGCCCATCTACATCAGCGACCCGCTCAACAGGCTGCGCTTCGTGACGGGCGCGATGGACGGCCTGAAGGAGTCCAAGCAGGCGCTCGGCGCGGAGGTCATCTCCGGCGCCCAGAACTTCGCGCCGCCCACGATCCTCGCCCAGGCCTCCAGGCTGAACTTCTCCACCCGCCTGTTCAACCTGATCGTCACCAACGTCCCCGGCCCGCAGTTCCCGCTGTACGTGCTCGGGCGCGAGATGCTCCACGCCATCCCCGTGGCGTTCCTGCCGGAAAACCACGCCCTGGCGATCGCCATCATGTCCTACAACGGCCAGATGAACTTCGGCCTGCTGGGCGACTTCGACGCGCTGCCCGACATCGAGGCGATCGGCGAGAGCATCGCCGCCGAACTGGCCACGCTCGTGTCGCTCGCACGCGAGACGGCAGCCGCGCCCGCGTAGCTGCACACCGGCCGAGGACGCAGCATCGCGCCACTCAGCGACGTCAGTAGCCGAGCGCGAACTTGGCGTCCTCGGACATCATCTCCGGCGACCACGCCGGCGTGAACACCATCTCGGACTCGACCGTCTTGACGCCGTCGAGTTCGCCCACGAACTCTTCGATCTGCTCGTTCACCTGCGGCCCGATCGGGCAGCCGGGGGTGGTCAGCGTGAACGTCACGCGCACGTTGCCCTCGCTCATCTCAACCCCGTAGATCAAGCCCAGCTCGACGAAGTCGAGGCCGAGCTCGGGGTCGATGACGTTCGACAGGGCGTCCATCACGTCGTCCTCAGTGGGCATGGAGCGAGTGTAGCTCGCCGCCGAGCCCGCCTCCGCGAGGATGCCTCGAGCTCGTCTACGCCCGCCAGCCGGCGAGCACGGCGAAGTGCAGGTGCTTGAAGAAGCAGTCGCAGTCGCGCAAGCCGGCCGCCGTCATCCACTCGAGCTGGGTGGCGACCGCGACACAGCGGTCCGTCTCCATCCGCGTCTCAGCGGCCGCGATCTCGTCCTCCTCGGCGCCGGCAGCGCGGCATGCCTCGCGCCACATCTCGCGGTACACCCCCTCCAGCCATCCGCTCGGCCCGGTCACGTGCTCGGCGTTGACGAACGCCCCGCCCGGGCGCAGCACCTCGTGCACGCGGGCGAACAGCCCGCGCTTGTCGGGGTCCTCCAGGTGGTGGATGGCGAGCGCCGAGACGACCGCGTCGAAGGGACCGTCAGGCAACCGCTCGCGCATATCGGCCACAACGGTGGTGATTGCGCGCGCCGGCAACCGCTCGCGTGCCTGCTCGAGCATCTCCTCGGCGCCGTCGACCAGCACGAGCTCGACCTGCGGGTGCCGCGCCATCACCGCCGCCCCCATCAACCCCGTCCCTGCGCCGAGGTCGAGCACCCGCCTGATCGGCCCCTCCCGCAGCGAGAGCACATCGACCGCCGTCCCGTAGAACAGATCGAAGCTCGGCACCAACCGCCGACGCTGCGCGTGGTAGTCCCCCGCGTGCGCCGCAAACACGCTCACCGAGTCAACCATCTACCGTACGTTATCACGTACATCGGTACGTGACTATAGACCCACCACGGCCCGTTAGTTGTCGCAGCCGAGGCGATCCCACATGTACAGCTGGATGCACTCGTTCGCCAGCTCCACGGCCCGCTCGTTGGACAACCGCGGGAGCACCGTGTCCAGCGCCTGATCCTCCGCCACGCCCGCCTGGAAGGCCTCCTCACCGCGGAAGCCGGCCGCGATCTTCAGCGCCTCCCGCCGGTTCTCGCCGAGGCTGGGGAACACGCCGACGAGGAAGTCGGTGTTGGGGATCGGCTGACCGACTTCCAGCGAGGCGTGCCAGGCGGCCAGCAGGTGCAGGTCGTCCTCGTCGAGGTCTTCGATCGCCTTGGCGTAATGAACGGACAGTTCCTGATCGGGGATGTCGTCGACCCACGCCCGCACGACCTCGCCCACGAGCTGGCGGCGCGCCTCACGCCCGAGCGAGTCGGCGATGACGCGGATCGCATCCTGAGGCTCGATGAAGCAAAGTGGCATCGCGGCTCCTGGGGCTAGAAACGAGTGTCTGCACGCACTGTAGGCGGCCGTGAGGACGGCATCGCTCGCCGCCCCGGGCGGCCTCCCCGAGCCCCGCCGGCGGACGGCTCATCCGTGCGTCCGCCCGTGATGTGGCCCGTGTGGCGCCCCGCGCCGGCTACAGTCCCAGCGCGGCGCCCACGCGCGCGAACGCACCCGCGTCGTGGGTCTCTGGCGGGAAACCCAGCGTGGCGGGCTGTGGGGCGATCCAGTTGGCGAACGCCAGGTCGAGCGCCTCCACGGGCACGGACGCAGCCTGCGCGAGCGCGGCCGCGCGGCGCTCGAGCAGGATCGCATCGCCGATCCCGAAAACCCGCTTGGCGGCCAGCGTGGTGGGATCCTCCGCCGACGGCCCTCCGGTGCTCGCCAGGTGCAGCGAGTCGGGGGTCAGCGGGTACAGGGCGAGCCGTCCGAGCAGGACGAGCAGCTCGTAGCGTCCCGCGCGCGTGAATCCCGGGAGCGCCAGCCGCTCGAACACGCGCTCGAAGCGACGCTCCGGACTCCACGAGGGATCGCCGGTGAACGCGACCGCCTGCGACCCCGCGCCGCGCGCGGGCTGCCCTGGGTGCCCCGGCTGCGCTGGCACCGCCGCGCCGCCCGCGCGTGCGACCCACTGGCGATAGGCGATCAGCGTGTCGAGGCCGCGGGCGGGAACATGGGAGGTGCGCGGCCCGAGCGCCACGCCATCGAGGTCCGGCAGCTCGGGGTAGTGGGCGAGCGCCGTGCGGATGCCCGCGAAAGGGTCCACGCCCTCGAGCGGGCACAGGTAGGCGGTCAGGAAGCAGGCCCACGTGGCCCGCTCCAGATCCGTCGCGGCGAGCGTCCGCATGTCCCGGTACAGGTCCGGTGGATCGGCCGTCAGCGCCAGCAGCCGGCCGCTGGAGAAGGCGAGCTCGCGGGTCAGCCGCTCGGCGTCGGCGGACGCGCGCAGGCCGGGAACGAGCGCCGAGCGGTAGCCGTCGTCTTCGGCGCGCCCCTCGCGACGGACGCGCAGGCCCTCGGCGTGGGTCCGCCGGCGGGCCGGGCGCTCGCCGCCGCTGCGAGCGCGGGTGGAGGCTTTCGCCCGCGAGGAGCCCGCGCCGGACGCAGGCTGGTTCGCGGGCAGCGTCTTGCTGCAGATCGGACAGCGCTCGATGAAGCGGTTGTGGCGGCAGAAGGTTGGCATGCGCCGCTGGGATATAGCGGTTCGCGCGCGTTCGTGCGCCGACCCTGTGCCAGATCAGTCTTCGGCGCTGCCCACGCCCGGGGTGGCGTGCCGGGGCGGGCCCTCGGGACCGGCGTCCGCATCGGCGTGGCCCGCCAGGGCGTCGTCTTCGGGGAGGAGCGCCGTCGCGGGGTCCCCGCCAGCCCTGCGGCGGGCGAGATAGCGGTCGACCATGCGCGCGCACTGGCGGCCCTCGTTGATCGCCCACACGATCAGCGACTGGCCGCGGCGGGCGTCGCCGGCGGCGAACACACCGTCGACGGAGGTCGTGTACGGCTGCGGGCAGGCGACGTTGGAGCGTGCGTCGCGCTCGACGCCGAGCTGATCGAGCAGCGCCTGCTCGGGACCCAGGAAGCCCATCGCCAGCAGCACGAGCTGGGCGGGCAGCTCGCGCTCGCTGCCCGGGATCGGCGCGAATGGCGGCTCGGGAGCGGCCTGCGCGATGCGCAGTCCGGCGAGCGCGCCGCGGCCATCGTCCCCCTGCGGGGAGGATGCGAGGAACGCGACGGTAGCCTCCGAGTAGTCCTGCTCCCCCACGCCCAGGGTGCTCGCCTCCTGCATCGCGTAGCTGAGGCGGTACTTCAGCGGCCACTCGGGCCACGGGGTGAGCTCGTCGGGGCGATGGGCGGGCGGCTCGGGCAGCAGCTCGAGCTGGACGATCGAGCGGGCGCCCTCGCGCAGGGCGTTGCCCACGCAGTCCGCGCCCGTGTCACCGCCGCCGATCACCACCACGTCCCTGCCCGCGGCCGTGATCTCACGCTCGATCGGCGGCTGCGCGACCGCGGGGGCGGGGCCGAGCTCGCGGGCGGCCCAGCGGTTGCGCTGGTAGAGATACTCCATCGCGAAGTGCACGCCGTCGAGCTCGCGCCCGGCGACCGGCAGGTCGCGCGGCACGCGCGAGCCCGTCGCCAGCACCACCGCGTCGAATCCCTCGCGCAGCTCCTGCGCGCTCACGTCGCTGCCCACCTCGACGCCGCAGCGGATCTCCACGCCCTCGGCGAGGAGCTGCTCGACCCGCCGCTCCACGACGGCCTTCTCGATCTTGAAGTCCGGGACGCCGAAGCGCACGAGCCCGCCGATCGCCTCGTCGCGCTCGAACAGCGTGACGCGGTGACCGGCGCGGCGCAGCTGCTGTGCGGCGGCCATGCCGGCCGGGCCGGAGCCGACCACCGCCACCGCCTGGCCGGTTTCGCGGTCGGCGCGCGGCGGCTGGGGTGCGACCCAGCCCTCCTGCCAGGCGCGGTTGATGATCGCGTTCTCGATCTGTTTGATCGTCACCGCTTCGCCCTCGCGGATCTCCAGCACGCACGCCGCCTCGCACGGCGCCGGACACAGCCGGCCGGTGAACTCGGGGAAGTTGTTGGTGGCGTGCAGCTGGGCGATGGCGTCGGCGAAGCGATCGCGGTAGACGAGGTCGTTCCAGTCGGGGATCAGGTTGCCCAGCGGGCAGCCGTTGTGGCAGAAGGGCACGCCGCAGTCCATGCAGCGGGCGCCCTGCTCGCGTAGCTCGGGCACCGGGCGGGTGACCAGGAACTCGTGATAGTCGTGCGCGCGCTCGGCCGGGTCGCGCTGCGGGACCCCGTGGCGCTCGATCTGCAGGAACCCGCCGAGCTTGCCCATCAGGTGCCCGCCCCGCCGACCACGTCCAGCGGCGCGAGCGTGGCGGGTGAGGTGGGTGCGGCTCCGTTCCCCGACGCGCTCGCGGACAGCGCCTCCCGCTCGGCCAGTTCGCGCAGCACCCGCTTGTAGTCGTGGGGCATGACCTTCACGAACGCGCCCGCGGCGAGCAGCTCGCCCCAACGCTCGAGGACGTCGGCGGCCACCGGCGAGTCGGTGCGCCGCCGGTGCTCTTCGACCATCGAGCGCAGCTCGGCGGCGTCCGCCTCGGACGGCTCCTCGAAGCCGACCATGCCCATGTTGCAGCGCTTGTGGAAGGTGCGCTCCTCGTCGAGCACGTACGCCACGCCGCCGCTCATGCCGGCCGCGAAGTTGCGCCCGGTGGGACCGAGCACGACCACCCGCCCGCCGGTCATGTACTCGCAGCCGTGGTCGCCCACGCCCTCGACCACGGCCCACGCGCCCGAGTTGCGCACGGCGAAGCGCTCACCGGCGAGGCCGCGGAAGAACGCCCTGCCGGCGGTCGCGCCATACAGCACGGTGTTGCCGACGATCACGTTGTGCTCGGCCCTGAAGTGCTCGCCCATGCCCTCGCGCGGACGGATCGCGAACACGCCGCCGGAGAGCCCCTTGCCGGCGTAGTCCTGCGCGTCGCCGCGCAGCGTGAACGTCACTCCCGGCGCCAGCCAGCAGGCGAAGCTCTGTCCGGCGGAGCCCTCGAACGCGACGGTGATGGAGTCCTCGGGCAGGCCCTCGGCGCCGTGGCGCGTGGCGATGTGACTGGAGAGGATGCCGCCCACGCAACGATTGCGGTTGCGGATCGGCAGCTCGAGCGCGACGCGCGGAGGGCCGGTCACGCGCCGATCGGCGGCCGCTGCGTCGGCGGCGCTGCGCAGCGCCGGCTCGGCGCGCTCGACGAGCTCCCAGTCGAGCGCGTCCTCGAGCACCTGCGGCGGTCCTTCCACGCGCCGGCGCGGGGCGCCGTCGGCGACGGGGATGTGGGTGAGGATGTGCGTGAGGTCGACGCCGCGCGCCTTCCAGTGCTCGATCGCGCCGCTGACGCCGAGCAGGTCGACCCGGCCGATGGCCTCGTCGAGCGAGCGCAGGCCCAGCGAGGCGAGGATCTCACGGACCTCCTCGGCGACGAAGAAGAAGAAGTTGACGACGTGCTCGGGCGTGCCCTTGAAGCGCTTGCGCAGCTCGGGGTCCTGGGTGGCGATGCCCACCGGGCAGGTGTTCAGGTGGCAGGCGCGCATCATGATGCAGCCGGTGGCGATCAGCGGCGCGGTGGAGAAGCCCATCTCGTCGGCCCCGAGCATCGCGGCGACCACCACGTCGCGTCCGGTCTTGAGCTGCCCGTCGGTCTGCACGACGATGCGCGAGCGCAGGTCGTTGAGCAGCAGCGTCTGCTGGGTCTCGGCCAGGCCGATCTCCCAGGGCACGCCGGCGGCCTGGATGGAGGACAGCGGCGAGGCGCCGGTGCCGCCGTCGTGCCCGGCGATGAGCACGCGGTCGGCGTTCGCCTTGGACACGCCCGCGGCCACCGTTCCCACACCCACCTCGGAGACGAGCTTGACGGACACCTGGGCGGCGGGGTTCGAGCAGCGCAGGTCGTAGATCAGCTGCTTGAGGTCCTCGATCGAGTAGATGTCGTGGTGCGGGGGCGGCGAGATCAGGCCCACGCCGGGCATGGTGTGGCGGATCGAGCCGATGTAGGCGTCGACCTTGTGCCCCGGCAGCTGGCCGCCCTCGCCCGGCTTGGCGCCCTGGGCCATCTTGATCTGCAGCTCGTCGGCGTTGACCAGGTAGTGGATCGTCACGCCGAAGCGCCCGGAGGCCACCTGCTTGATGGCAGAGCGCCGGCGGTCGCCGTTGGCGTCGGGCTGGAAGCGCACCGGGTCCTCGCCGCCCTCGCCCGTGTTGGAGCGCCCGCCGAGGCGGTTCATGGCGATCGCGAGCGTCTCGTGCGCCTCGCGGGAGATCGACCCGAGGCTCATGGCGCCGGTGCAGAAGCGCCTGACGATCGCGCTCGCGGGCTCGACCTCGTCGATCGGGACGGGTGTCAGCCCGGCGGCGGCCTCGCCGCCGCCGATCTCCAGCAGCCCGCGCAGCGTGGCCTGGCGTGCGGCGTCCTCGTTGACCGCGCGCGCGTACTCGCGGTACTTCTCGAAGGCCGGGCTCGAGCGCACCGCCTGGTGCGCCTCGCGGTCGCCCCCGAGCGCGGCGGCCACGTCGCCGTTGGCTGCCCGCACGGCGTGCTGGACGAGCGCGATCGTGTCCGGGTTCCACATGTGGTGCTCGCCGTCGCGCCGCCACTGGTAGACGCCTCCCACCGGGAGCAGCGGGTCGCGCCGCCCCCCGCTCGGCGGATAGGCGCGCGCGTGGCGCTCGAGCGCCTCGGTGGCGAGCACGCCGATGCCGACGCCGCCGACGCGCGAGGCGGTGCCGGCGAAGTGCGCGTCGATCAGCTCGCGCTCCAGCCCCACCGCCTCGAAGATCTGCGCCGCGCGGTAGGACTGGATCGTGGATATGCCCATCTTGGAGATCGTCTTCAGGAGGCCTTTGCCCACCGCCTTGACGTAGTTCTGGGCAGCTCGCTCGAGCAGCCCGCCCAGCTCCTCGGGGCGGGGTGCGGACACCGTGCCGTTCCCGGCACCCGCGCCGACGCGTCCTTCCACGACCAGCACGTCGAGCGTCTCGAGCGCCACATATGGGTTGATGGCGCTCGCGCCGTATCCGATCAGGGTGGCGAAGTGATGGACCTCGCGCGGCTCTCCCGACTCCAGGATGATGCCCGCGCGCAGGCGCGTGCCCTCGATCACCAGGTGGTGCTGGGTGGCGGCGATCGCCAGCAGCGACGGGATCGCCGCGCGCGCGGGGCCGATGGCGCGGTCGGACAGGATGATGATGTTCACGCCGCGGGCGATCGCCTCGTACGCCTGGGCGCAGATCCGCGCGACGGCGCGCGCCATCCCGTCGGGGCCCTCGGCGACCGGCCAGGTGATGTCGATGGTTTCGGCCGCGTACACGTCGTGTTCGACGTTGCGCAGCGTCTCGAGCTCGCGGTTGAGCAGGATGGGCTGTTCGAGCAGGAGCTTGTGGGCGTGCTCGGGCGTCTCTTCGAACAGGTTGCGCTCGTTGCCCAGGGTGGTGGACAGGCTCATCACGATTTCCTCGCGGATCGGGTCGATCGGCGGGTTGGTGACCTGGGCGAAGAGCTGCTTGAAGTAGGAGAACAGCGGGGGCGCCTGGTCGGACAGGACCGCCAGCGAGAGGTCGTTGCCCATCGAGCCGATCGGCTCGGCGCCGTCTGCGGCCATCGGCTCGAGCAGCACCCGCAGATCCTCCTGGGTGTAGCCGAAGGCCCGCTGGCGCACGTCGAGCGGCTGGTTTGACAGGGTGACCTGCTCGGACGGGGGCAGATCGCCGAAGGGCACGGCGTTGCGCGCGTACCACTCGCCGTAGGGGTGCTTGGTGGAGACCTCGCGCTTGACCTCCTCGTCCTCGACGATGCGACCGCGCTCGAGGTCGACCAGGAACAGCTTGCCCGGCTGCAGGCGCCCGAGGCGCCGGATCTGCTCGGGCGGGATGTCCAGCAGGCCCGACTCCGAGCCCAGCACCACGTAGCCGTCGGTCGTCTCCACCCAGCGCCCCGGTCGCAGGCCGTTGCGGTCGAGGGTGGCGCCGACCACGCGCCCGTCGGTGAACGCCACCGACGCCGGGCCGTCCCACGGCTCCATCAGGCAGGAGTGAAACGCGTAGAAGCCCTTCAGGTAGTCCGGCAGGTCGTCGCGGTCGCGCCATGCCTCGGGGATCATCATCATCGCCGCGTGCGGCAGCGAGCGTCCGGCGAGCATCAGCAGCTCGAGCACGTTGTCGAAGGTCGCCGAGTCCGAGTTCCCGGGGGTGACGACCGGCAGGATCTTCGCCAGGTCCTCCCCGAACAGCTCGCTGCGAAGCTGCGACTCGCGCGCGCGCATCCAGTTGACGTTGCCCATCACCGTGTTGATCTCGCCGTTGTGGCAGATCACGCGGTAGGGATGCGCGAGCTCCCAGCTCGGGAAGGTGTTGGTGGAGAAGCGGGAGTGCACGAGCGCGAGCGCGCTCTTGGTGCGCTCGTCGCTGAGGTCCGGGTAGAAGGCGGCGAGCTGGTAGCTGATCAGCATGCCCTTGTAGTTGATCGTGCGCGAGGAGCTGGACGTGACGTACAGGCCCTGCCCTTCGGCGCTCAGCTCGCACACGCGGCGGATCACGTAGAGCTTGCGCTCGAACGCGTCCTGGCTCGTGGCGGGACCCGATCCCCGCCCGTCCGCGGTACCCCCCACGAACAACTGGCGGATCACCGGACGGCAGGCGCCGGCGACCTCGCCGGTGTGCTCCGGACAGACCGGCACCTCGCGCCAGCCGAGCACCCGCTGGCCCTCGTCGGCGACGGTGCGCTCGAGCAGCGCCTCCAGGCGCTGGCGCGCTGCGGGCTCGGTGGGCAGGAAGCACATCAGCACGCCGTATGAGCCGAGCGGCGGCAGCTCGAAGTCGACCGTCGAGCGCAGCAGCTCGTCGGGCATCTGCATGAGGATGCCCGCACCGTCGCCGGTGCACGGGTCGGCCCCGGTGGCGCCCCGATGCTCGAGGTTCTCGAGGGCGGTTATGGCCCGCGAGACCACCTCGTGGGTGGCGAGGTTGTCGAGGCGGGCGACCATGCCGACGCCGCACGCGTCGTGCTCGAAACGGGGGTCGTACAGTCCAACGGCCTGTGGCGGCTGCGTGATGTGCGTGTTCATGGAAGTGCTCCGTTGGGGCGGTGCATCCCGGCGGTGGGCGGGCAGTCCACTCGCGGGCATGCCCACCAACGGCGCAGGCAGGCGGGCACCTGAGGCGGAGCCAAAAGAATATCAGTGCGCAGGCTGTTGAACAGGGATTTCCCGAAGTGTCTCGGCATCGCCCCACGAGCACAGACCCGCCCTTCCAGGGCACGTCCGGCACAGGCCCGCGTGGGGCCGTGGGCTGACGCGCAACGGCTGGCTGCACGCGCGGGTGATGCGCGCGGCCAGCCGCGCCTGGAGCGCGTCCCGCTCGCCCGAGCCGTAGCGGACCGCGACCCACGCGCGCGGGCGTTCGAGGAACCAGTGGACGACCTCGACGCTCGGCGCGCCCGCACGCAGCACCGCCAGCGCATACAGCTCGCGCTGGACGGCGTAGTGCTCCTCCACCAGCGCGGCGAGGTCGGTGTCGGCGCCGACCCGGTCGCTCTTGAAGTCGAGCACCAGGTAGCCGCCGTCGGACTCCTGTGCGAGCAGGTCGATCACACCGGTGATCAGCGGCGCGTCCGCGCCCGTCGAGAACGCGAACGGATGCTCGCGGCGCACGCTACTGGCCGCCGCGACGCGGGCCGCCGGCGGCGCGGCGCCGGCAGCGGCGATCAGCCCGGCGATCTCGGCGCGCTCGTGGGAGCCCACGCGCATGCCCAGCTCGCGCGCGACCGCCGCGACCCGCTCGGGCGACGTCGCACCCGGGCGGGCGAAGTCGAGCGACTCCATCAGCCGGTGGACGAGCGTCCCCCGCGCACGCGCCTCCAGACCCGGACGCGCGGACGGGCCGGCGGGCACCGCGAACTGCTCCGGCAGCCCGAGCACGCGTTCGAGGTAGTAGCGGTAGCCACATCGCTCGAGCTCGCTGAGGGCCGTGTAGCTGAGCGTGCTCGCCAGCGGCTGGTCGCGGGCGGCGGGCGCTCGCTCCTCGCGCTCCGCCGTCATCCCGGCCAGGGAGAGCTGTTCGCCCGCGATCGCCGGCTCGCCATCGGCGGCCGCGTCCCCGGCCAGCGATGAGGAGCGGCCGTCCTGCGCCTCCACGCCCGCGGGCTGCCCGGCCTCCAGGCCCTCCACGCGCAGCACAGTGCCGACCGTGGCGGGCGTGTTCAGCCGGCAGCGGACGCTCACCGAGCCATCGCCGATGGGTAGATCGCGCACCGCCACATCCCCGCCGCCGGCCAGCGCGGGGAGCTCCGCGGACAGCGCGCCCGCGAGCCACGCGATCGGCGCCACGCCCTGGCGTGAGGCGGGCCAGCGCGCGAAGTCGAGCGCGCCGCTCAGCAGCAGACGCTCGCGTGCCCGCGTCATGGCCACGTACAGGATCCTGTCCTCCTCCTCCACTTCCCGTCCGAGCCGCTCACGACAGAGCGCTTCGTAGTCGAGCGCGGGACTGGATCGCGCCCCGTCGAGGCGCACCAGACGCAGGCCCACGCGCTCGCCGTCCACGAGCAGGTCGGGGGTCTGGGCGTTCGGCTGACGGCCAAGGTCGGCCACGCACACGACGGGGAACTCGAGACCCTTGGCGGCGTGGATCGTCATCAGCCGCACCGCGTCCGGTTCGGCGCCCTCGACGGGCGCGTCCGGCTCGACCCTGACGGCGTGGCGGAGATACTCGACGTGGTCGAGGAAGCCCCGCAGATCACGGCCCTCGCTGGCTTCGAAGCGACGCGCCAGACGCAGGAGCTTGTGGACGTTCGCCATGCGACGCTCCGGCCAGTCGAGCCCCAGCACGTGGGCGCGGTAGCCGCGCGCGTCGATCGCCCGCTCGAGCAGCTCGCCGATCGCGCGACGCGGCGACGCGGCCCGCTCGCGGGCAAACCACTCGCAGAACGAGGCGAGCGCGTCGCGGTCGCCGGCCGCCAGGCCGGCTGCTGGGAGCGCGTCGCGGTCGCCGGGCGCCAGGCCCGCCGCTGGGAGCGCGTCGCGGTCGCCGGGCGTCGGGCCGCACGCCGGCTCGCCGCCGCCGCGCTCACCGGCGACCACGGCGAGCGCGGTCTCCCACACCCCGCGACGGCCCGCGCGGGCGGCGCCTGCGAGCAGCGCCAGGCAGTCCATCGAGCAGCCGGCGAGCGGCGAGGCCAGCGCCTCGTACAGCGCCACCTCGTCCAGCGGGTTGGCGAGCGCCCGCAGGTAGGCGATCAGGTCGGCGATCTGCTGATGGCCCCAGAACGCCCCCACGCCCGCCAGGGTCCGCAGCCCGGCGAGCTGGAGCGCGCGCTCGAACACGTCGAGGTCGCCCGCGGCCCGCAGCAGCACGACCACCTCCCCCGCCCGAGCGTCGCCCGTGTGCACGAGCTCGGCCACGCGCTGGGCGAGCATCCGCGCCTCCGCCTGGCGCCAGAGCTGGGCGTGGGGCAGCCCGGCGGCGATCGGCTCGGCGAGATCATCCCGCTCCTCCCAGCCGCGTGCGTCCGTCAGCAGCAGCTCCACCTCGGGCTCGCACGCCGCGGAGCGAGGCGCCCGCGCGTGCGAGCCCGCAGCCGGGGCGCTCTCGCCCTCCTGCCGAGCGCCTTCCGCATCGGCCTGGCCGGCGAGGAGCGGGCTGTAGTCGGGGAAGCGTGGGCCGAACGTCGCGTTGACGACCGCCAGCACGGCCTCGCGGCTGCGGAAGTTGCGCGTCAGGCGCAGGCTCGCGCCCGTCTGCCTCAACTGCTCGCGGCGCTCGCGGAACAGGCGCACGTCCGCGTGCCTGAAGCCGTAGATCGACTGCAGCTCGTCACCCACCGTGAACAGGTTCCCCCGATCGAGAGCGGCGAGGATGCCCAGTTGGCGCGCGTTGGTGTCCTGGAACTCGTCGACCATCAGCAGGTCGAAGCGCTCGGACCAGGCCGCGCGCACGGCCTCGCGCTCGCTGAGCAGCTCGCCCGCGAGCAGCTCGAGGTCGTCGAAGTCGACCGCCCTGCGGGCGCGCTTGAGCCGTTCGTAGGCCAGGCCGAAATCGTGCAGCAGCTCGTCGAGCAGCCGGCACGCCTGCGCGGCGTGCGCGTGCGCGTCGGCCCGGGCCCGGGCATCCAACCCGGCCTCAATACCGGGCTCCGCGCCCGCATGGGCGGCCGCCGGCGCGAGACCGGGCTCCCACGCCGGCGGCGCGGGCAGGCGGGGCAGGCGCTCGCCCCGGCTTCGCAACTCGGCGTAGGCCCGCTCGATCATCGCGCGCACGCGCTCGATGCGATATGCGGCCAGCAGATCCACCGCCTCGGCGCGCTCGCCCGTGGATGGTCCCCGGAGGTGGAGGAACTCGGGCAGCGCGAGGGCGAACGCCGACTCCCGCACGCGCCCGGCCAGTCCCTCGTCGAGGATCGTGAACGCCGGATCGAGCCCCACGGCGAGCGGATGGGCACGCAGCAGACGCGCGCAGAAGCCGTGGAAGGTGCCCACGAACGCGGCCTCGGTGTCGCGGGCTGCCTGACGGTCGCCGAGCTCGAGCAGGCGCGCGCGCACGCGGGCGCGCAGCTCGCCGGCGGCGCGCTCGGTGAAGGTGATGGCGAGGATCCTCGCCGGCGCGATGCCATCGTCGCGCACGGCCGCCACGAAGCGCTCCACGAGCACCGAGGTCTTCCCGCTCCCGGCGGCCGCCGACAGCAGCAGCGGCTCGGCCCGGCGTGCGACCGCGTCCGCCTGCTCGGCGGTGAGCGCCACCGGGCTCATCGCTCGCAGCGGCAGATCGACGGGTACATGCAGCCGCCGGCGAACGCGCACGTCGGCGGTCGCGGCTCGAGCTCGCCGCGGCCGGCCTCGCCGGCCGCGTCCACGGCGGCGGCCACCGCCTCCGCGAGCAGCTCCTGCAGCTCACCGTGCTCGAACTGGTCGCGGTTGACGGGTTCGATGCCGACGTCCGCGTCGCGGTCGAGCACGCCGCGGGCGCGCAGGTCCTCGCCGGTGAGCGGCTGGTAGAAGCCACCGACCACCTGCTGGTGCAGGAGCTGCTCGACCGCGCGCATGTACAGCGCCACCTGGACGGCGCCGTCGGCGATCCATCTCGCGCCGGCCGGGGCGCGGCCGCCCTTGTAGTCGTACACCACCGCTTCACCGCGAGCGCCCACGTCCACGCGGTCGATCCGCCCTCGCACGCGCACGCCGCCCGCGAGCTCGAGCGGCGGCAGATCGCTCGGCTCGCCGTGCGCCTCCTCGCCCTCGCCGAAACCGAAGGCCAGCTCGAGGGCGCTCGGCTCCAGGGCACTCGGCGCGGCGGCCGCGTGCTCGAGGTAGCGCTCGAGGTCGGCCCGCAGTCGCCTGCGCACGGCGATCGCCCGCTCGGGTGCCACCGACAGCGGGTAGTCGGGCTCGTGCTCGGCGAGGGCGCGGTCGAGCAGCTCGCGCGCAGTGGCGAGACCGCCCGGTGTGAGGCGAGCCGTACCCGTCTCGCGCGCGAGGCCCGCGAGCGTGTCCCTCAGCGCAGCGTGCGCGAGGCCGCCGCGGGCGAGCGGCTCGGGGTCGGCCTCGAAGGGATCGGGGCGCAGCATGCGGTCCACGAACCAGGCGACCGGACAGCCGATCCACCGCTCGAGCGAGGACGGCGACCACACGTGCGTACGCAACTGCGCCAGCACTCGCTCGTCGCGCAGAAAGCGTCCCCCTGCGTGGCTGGCGGACCCTCCGTGGTGCGTGCGGTGTGGCGCGCCCTCGGGCGGACCCACGGACGAGCGGACGGGCGCGGACGCACCCGACGGGACGTCAGCCGCGAGCGCATCGACGGCCCCCAGCGGCCTGCGCGCGCGCAGCTCCAGGAGACTCGTCGCGAACAGGTCGCAAACGTCGTCCACGAACAGCGACCTCGACGTCGCCTCGCCATCGTCGTCCGCCACGTGCCAGCTGAGGAACAGCCGCTCCTGCGGGCGGGACACGGCCGCGTACAGCAGGTAGCGCTCCGCCGCCAGCACGTCCTCCTGCTCGCCCAACCTCAGTCCGGCCACCTCCGCCAGCCGCCGGCGCTCCTGCTCTCCGAGGAACGGCTGTGGACGCCCGCGTGCCGGGAACACACCCTCCTGCAGACCGCACGCGAACAGGACCCTCACCCGCCGCGCGCGCAGAGCCAGAGGGTCGAGCACGGCCACGCCGGCCCCGGAAACGCCCACGAACTCGAGCTGCTCCAGCGCGCGCGCCAGCTCCGCGGCGCTCGCCGGCGCCAGCTCGGGGGCGATGCGGGCAAGCTCACGCAGCTCCGCCAGCGCTCGCCGCCCGCGCGCGAGCGCGCTCGCCTCGTCGCGGGCGTCCGGCGCCAGCACCTCCGCTTCACGGCGCCGGGGAGCGCAGAACAGCCAGTGCAGCTCGCGCGCGGCCCGCTCGCACAGCGCCTGCCCGCCGCGCGCCTGCGCCTCGGCGAGCCGGTCGATCGTCTCGAGCGGCCAGTTGCGCTGCTCCCACAGCTCCCGGGCGCGAGCGGCGCTCAGCCCGCCCGTGCGTCGCGCCGCGATCTCGAGCCGATCCGCCAACGTGACTCCCTGGCCGCGTGCCCCGGAGCCGCTCAGCAGGCCCGGCGCGCGCAACCACGCGAGCAGGTCGGCGAGCTCGCCGGAATCCTCCGGCCCCGGCACGCAGCGCAGCAGGCCGATCAGCGCCCGGCCGATCGCCGCGCCCGCGAAGGGCTTCGGCCGCTGCAGGGCGAACGGGATCCCGGCCGCCGAGAGCACCTCTTCGAGCAGGTCCGTGTCGGCGCCGCCGGATCGCACCAGCACGGCGACCTCCTCGGGCGCCGTGCCCTGGGCGAGCAGCGAGCCGATCTCGCTCGCCACCAGCTCGAGCTCCGCGCGTTCGCCGCCGCCCTCGAGCAGCGTCAACGCATCGCCGGGATCCATGCGCCCGGCCGCCGCGGCGTCCGGCTCGAACAGGAGGCGCTCGAGACGGCCCAGCGCCGCGCGCGCCTGTGGCGCGTAGTGCTCGGAGCGCGCCTGCAGCTGGCGGTGCTCGCTCGCCAGGGGCACCAGGGCATGGAAGCTCGCCGCCCGCCCCGCGAAGGCCACGCGCCCCGGCTCGTACGCCAAGGACACCGTCACGGGGGCGTCGATCACCCGACCGAGCGTCTCGATCGCGTCGAGCTGCAGCGTGGTGAGGTCGTCGAAGCCGTACAGCAGCACGGGGGTCGCGCCCCACAGGGCCGGGCGCTGGCGCAGGAGGTCGAGCGCACGGACAGCGCGCTGCTCGCCGTCCATGCGCGCCAGCCGCTCGAGCGTGGCGCAGTACTCCGCGAACAGCGGCGCGAGCTCGGGCTGGTGCGCTTGGGCGCCGTCGGCGGCGCGCCAGCTCGACAGTGCCTGGGCCAGCCTGGCGGGCGTCACACGCCGGACCCGCAGCTCCGCGAACAGCTCCCCCAGGGCGCGCACGAACCCGGGCGTGCTGGGGGCCCCCGCGCGCGCGGCGAGCCGCCCGAGCACGTGTTCGCGCGCGAGCGCGCCGAGGAGCGGCTCGCCGATCCCGGCGCGGCGCACGAGCTCGCCGATCAGGCCCTCGAAGCGCTCCACGTGCACGCCCAGCGCCGAGCTCTCGCCGGCGAGCTCGCGCAGGTAGTGCTCGGCGTCCTCGCGCGTGGGCACGATCAGCAACGGCTCGTGACCGTGGGCCAGATGCCGGCGCACGGCCTCCATCACAACCTGCGCCTTGCCCGCGTTGGCGGGGCCGGTGATCAGCGTTATGGGCATGTGCGCCCATCCTGGCGCACCTGCCCGACGCGCTCCTGGCTAGGCGGCGCTGCGTGCCCCCACGGCGGTGCCCGCCGCCTCAGCCTCGGCCTCGCCCTCCGCCTCGGGGGGTTTGGCGCCCTCCTTGGCCCACGCCTCGTCGAACTCCACGCGCCATTTGCCCTCGTCGGTCTGGCTCAGCGCCAGGTGCGCGCGGAAGCTGCGTCCGCTGCGCCCACGGAAGCCCGTGACCGCCTGCTCGGTGTAGCCGCGCTTGATCAGCTCCTTGGCGATCGCCAGCGGCAGCGTCTTGCCGGCTTTCGCCTTCCAGATCACGAAGCCGCAGCCCGGATCGTCGCGCGCCCAGCAGGAGTAGCCCTTGCGGTTCTCGACGATCTCGTGTCCGCACACCGGGCACGGTCCCAGACGCGCGCGGGGGATGCGCACGTCCTTGAGCGTCTCGTCCAGCGTCTTCACGGTCTCCCCCGCGAAGCCCGCGATGTCGCTCATGAACTGCTTGCGCGAGTCCTCGCCGCGCTCGATCTTGCCCAGCCGCTGCTCCCAGCTCCCGGTCAGCCCCGGGGAGGTGAGGGCGTGCTCGTCGAGCAGCCGGATCACGTTCAGTCCCTTCTCCGTCGCCACCAGGGCCCGCCCGTCGCGCTCGAGGTAGCCGACCGTGATCAGCCGCTCGATGATCGCCGCCCTGGTGGCGGGCGTCCCGATCCCCGAGTCCTTCATCGTCTCGCGCAGCTCGTCGTCGTCCACCAGCTTCCCCGCCGTCTCCATCGCACCGAGCAGCGACGCGTCGCTGTAGCGGCGCGGCGGTTTGGTTTCCTTGCGCGCGCTCTCCACCCGGCGCGTCTGCACCGCCTCGTCCTGCACCAGCCGCGGGAGCTGCTGGTCGGTGTCCTCCTCCTCGTCCTCCGAGGCTTTCGCATCCGCCGCCTTCGCGTCCGCGGCCACCTCGTCGTACACACCGCGCCAGCCGGGCACCAGCAGCAGCTTGCCGCGGGTGCGGAACACGTGGGCGCCGGGCGCCGCGGGCTGCTCCCCCTCCGGGGACGACGCCCCGGCGTCCGCGGCCGTCACCGTGGTCTCCACGCGGGTGTTCTCGAACACCGCCTCGGGGTGGAACACGGCCAGAAAGCGCCGCACCGCCATGTCGTAGATGCGCCGGTCGTCGGCGCCCATCTTCTCGAGGTTGTGCTCGGAGCGCGTGGGAATGATGGCGTGGTGGTCTGAGACCTTCTCGTCGTTGACCACCCGCGCCAAGGGCAGCACGTCGAGGCCCACCACGTACTCCGCGCCCTTGCGGTACTCGGCGTGCGCCCCCACCAGCTCGGCGATCGGCTTGATCTCCTCGACCATGTCGGTGGTCAGGTAGCGCGAGTTGGTGCGCGGGTAGGTGAGCGCCTTGTGCTCCTCGTACAGGCGCTGGGCGGCGCCCAGCGTGCGTTTGGCGGAGAAGCCGTAGCGGTTGTTGGCCTCGCGCTGCAGGGTCGTGAGGTCGTACAGCATCGGCGCTTTCTCGCGCTGCTCTTTCTTCTCGAGCTTGGTGATCGTCCCCGTCCGGCCCTCACACGCCGCCACGATCGCCAGCGCCTCCGCTTCGGTGCCGATGCGCGGACCTTTGGTCGTACCGGGGCTTCCCGGGGGGGCCGCATAGTGCCCGAGGTACACGCGCTCGCCGCCGTTGCCCGCATCGCCCTTCTCTGCAAGCCCGCCCACCCCCGCCACGAACGTCGCGTCGACGAGCCAGTAGGGCTCGGGTTTGAAGGCTTTGATCTCCTCCTCACGGCGGGCCACGATCGCCAGCGTGGGCGTCTGCACGCGCCCGAGCGAAACCGCGCCGTCGAAGGAGCTGCGCAGACGGATGGTCGCCGCGCGCGTGGAGTTCATGCCGACGATCCAGTCGGCCTCCGAACGCGAGCGCGCCGCCTGCTCGAGCAGCTCGAACTCCTGCGCCGGGCGCAGCCCCGCCAGGGCGCTCTTCATCGCCGCCGTCGTCATCGAGTTCAGCCACAGCCGTTTGACCGGCTTCTTGCCTTTGGCCTTCTCGTACAGGTAGGCGAAGATCAGCTCGCCCTCGCGCCCGGCGTCGCAGGCGTTGACCACCTCCTCGATGTCCTCGCGGGAGAGTTGTTTGGTGACCACGGACATCTGCTTGCGCGAGCGCTCGTCCCGGACTTCGAGCTTGAAGCGATCGGGCACGATCGGCAGGTCGGTCATGCGCCAGCTCTTGTATTTCGGGTCATACGCTTCCGGTTCGGCGAGCTGCACCAGGTGCCCGACCGCCCACGTGATCACGTGCTCGGGTCCCTCCAGGAAACCCTCCTGCTTCTTGAACGGCCCGGGCAGCACGCGCGCCAGGTCCTGCCCCACGGAGGGCTTCTCGGCGACGAGCAGCGTCTTGGACATGGCGGTCAGCGTAGCGACCCCACCCTCTCCCCACAGAGCGGGCGCCTAGCGGCTCCTCTGGCGACGGCGACGCCCTGGCCGCCCCGAGCTCATCCGCTCGTGCATGGCCCGGTGCTCACCTGGACGCCTTCGCGCTCGTGCGCGTCGGCTTCGCGAAGCTCCGTTTCGACCGTTTCGTTGGCCACCCCGTAGCCACCACGCGGCTGACCGCCGACGGTGGCGGCGAACACCGTCGTCAGGACCCGCCCGTGTTCGTCCACCAGGGGACCGCCGGAGTTGCCGGGGCGCACGAGTCCGCGCAGTGGCGTGAGCAGCCGCGTGACGGGCCCCTGGCCGTAGGCGTTCTGGGTGAGCACGTCCTGGGTGCGCCCGATGCGGGCCGGCTGCACGTCGAATGGACCGTTCTCCGGATAGCCGAGGATCGCGCCCGACGTGCCGCTCGGGGCTTCCGGCGCGAAGCCCAGGGCCGGGAGGTCGAGCTCGTCGACGCGCAGCACCGCCAAATCGTGCGTGGCGTCGAACGCCACCGGTTCGGCCACCAGGCTCGGTGGCTGGCCGCCGACCTCCACGGTCGTGTCGGACTCGCCCGCCACCACGTGGGCGTTGGTCACCACCAGATCGGGCGCGCCCACCCAGCCGGAGCCCTCGATCGCCAGCCCGCACGCGGTGCCGTCCACCCGCACCACGCTACGGGCGGCGGCGCTCACCCCCGGGGCATGGGCGATCGCCGGCTCGGGCGCCGCGACGTCCGGCGAGGGACCGGTGATCGAGGGCAGCGGATCCAAACGGGCGAGCGCGTTCAGGATCGGTCCGGAAGGGGGAAGCACCTGGTTGAGCCGGCGCAGGATCGCCGAGCGCTGGATGTCGGCGCGCAGTTCGTTGGTCCCCGATGCCTGACCGGCGACGGCCGCGGCGATCCACACGATCGCCAGCGCCATCGCCGCGCCGAGGGCCGCGCCGAGCACGCCGTCGATCATGCCCATGCCCGGAACGATCATCAATCGGCGCAGCCGGAAGCCCAGCCCCTCCAGGCCGCTGGCGAGCATCGCCCCACCGAGCAGCGCGCCGAGCAGGCCGAACGCCGGGCCGTACGGCGAGGCGGAGCCCTGGGGCAACGCCAGCGCGGCGAGACGCGTGCCCAGGAACGCGCCGACGATGAAGCCGCAGAACGACAGCGCCCCCACGATGAAGCCCTGGCGGAAGCCCAGGACGGCGAGGATCGACGCGAACCCAACTATCAGCCAGTCCAACTGCGTCACCTGTCATGTTCTACAGGCTCCGTGGCCGAAAACCGCAACCAGCGTCTGCAACGCGCGCGCCCTGTGCTCGTGCTGGCCGCGGTGGCCTTCGCGGCCGGCGCGGTGCTCGGCTCGCGCCAGGGCGCCTCCCCCAAGTACGCGCTCGCGCAGCGGTACGTGACCGCGTGGACGCGAGGCGAGTACCTGGGCATGTACTCGGACCTCACGGCCGCCTCGCAGCACACGATCACGGCCGGCGAATTCGCGCAGGTATACCAGCAGGCGCTCACGACGGCGACCGCGAGCAGCATGCGGGTGACCGGCGACGCGCATGACGCACCCGACGGCGCGGTGGCGGTGCCGGTGCGCGTGCACACCCGCCTGTTCGGCACGCTCTCGCTGCAGTTCGACGTGACGCTCGAGGAAGTCGCCGGCGTGGGCGCCCGCGTGGTGTGGTCGCACTCGCTTGAATTCCCCGGCCTGCGTCCCGGCGAGCTGCTCAGCCGTGACACGTCGCTGCCCCAGCGCGCGCCGCTGCTCGCCGGCGACGGCAGCACCCTGGCCGAAGCCGCACCCGCCAGCCCCACCGGCGGGTCGGCCACGGCGTCGTCCCCGGAGGGGGAAGCAACCCGCAACTCACCGCTCGGCGCGGTCGCGGACGCCGTGCTCGGGACGATCGGGCCGATTCCCGCCGCGCGCCGGCAGACGCTGGAGTCAGAAGGCGTGCCCGGCGATGCGCTCGTCGGCGTCAGCGGGCTCGAGCTCGCCCTCGACGACCGCCTGCGCGGGAGCCCCGGAGGCGCGCTGCTCGCCGGCTCGCGCGTGCTCGCCTACGCCCGGCCAAGGCCGGCTGCACCGGTGCGCACGACCGTCTCCCCCTCGCTCCAGCGCGCGGCGGTCGCGGCGCTCGGCGGCCAGTTGGGCGGGGTTGTCGCGATGCGCCCGTCGGGGCAGATCCTGGCCGTCGCGGGCATCGGCCTCGACGGACTGCAACCGCCGGGCTCCACCTTCAAGATGGTCACCACCAGCGGCGTTCTCAGCGCGGGGATCGCAACCGCCCACACCGTCTTCCCGTACGCGACGTTCGCGACACTCGACGGGGTCAAGCTGAGCAACGCCAACGGCGAGGAATGCGGCGGCAGCCTCGAACTGGCCTTCGCCGTCTCGTGCAACTCCGTGTTCAGCCCGCTCGGGGTCAAGCTCGGCCCGGCGCGCCTCGTGGCCATGGCCGAACGCTTCGGCTTCAACCATGCGCCGGGTATCGCGGGGGCGGCCGAGAGCACGCTGCCCGCGGCCAACGAAATCCAGGGCGAACTCGACGTCGGCTCCACGGCCATCGGTCAGGGGCAGGTGCTGGCCAGCCCCCTGGAGATGGCCACCGTGGCGGCCACGATCGCCGACGCGGGGCAGCGCCCCCGGGTGACGTTCCTGCCCGAAGCGCCCGGCGCGAGCGTGCCGGTGATCAGCTCCTCGGTCGCGCGCACCATGCGACGGCTGATGATCGGCGTCGTGCGCGAAGGCACCGGCACAGCCGCCGCGATCCCCGGCGTCACGGTCGCCGGCAAGACCGGCACCGCCGAACTGAGCTCGCAGTGCAGCTCGCCGGCGCCATCGTCCGCGGCGGAAGGCAAGGCCGGCGAACCCTCACACGAAGGCTGCGGCAGCGGCGAAAGCGAAGCCGCCAACACCGACGCCTGGTTCGCCGCGTTCGCGCCCGCGCTGCACCCGCGCATCGTCGTGTGCGTGATGCTCGTCAAAGACGGCGCCGGCGGAGCCACCGCCGCGCCCGTCGCCCGCGAAGTGATCGAAGCCGCCCTCCAGGGCGAACGCTGACAGTCAGACGTCGAGCTCGGCGGAAGCCGATTCGTTGGGGTTTTCGGGGGCGACGATCTTCAGCTCGAGCGGGCGGTTGTCGAGCGAGACGACCTCGATCTTGTAGAGCAGCACCAGGCCCTGGGCGGGATCGTCGGCGGCGACCGAGCCGGGGAGCGGGATCTGGCTGTTGGCCGGGACCGTGCCCCCGCGGAAGGCGAACGGGTTGCTTTCGTCGGGCACGATCGGGCTGTAGCTGTTCTGCTGCGTGTCCGTGACCGTGAAGCTGTCGGATGCGGGGTGGCCTTCCGAGGTGTTGTTGTAGACGGCCATGAACACCGCGAACCACTCCTGGCCCACTTCGAGCTTGCGCTGCGCGGGCGTCAACCCCTGCAGGTACTGGGCGTCTTCCTGATTGGCCGGGTTCAGCTCGCGCGAGAGCTGGACCTCGTATTCGAGCGGGCCGACGTTCAGGTACGGCGCGTTGGCGCCCGACTCGCCGGCGTAGGTGCCGGTCGTGACGCGCGTGTGCTCGTTGCCGCAGGCGCTCAGCGCGAGCACGGCGAGCAGGGCGGAAAGGGCGAGCGGGAGCTTGCGCAGGCGCCTGGACATCGGAGGCGGCAGTCTACCCACCGGCGACCGTCACGCGACGGCCGCGGCTCTCTCCGCGCTCGAGGATCTCCCGCAGCCGGTGCAGGGCGCGGCGGTTCTTGCGCCTGGTCCACCGGCGCGCGCCGAGCCCCTCGATCAGCCGGTCCGCGAGGGTCGCCGGCCTGGTCTCGATCGTGAAGCGCACGCGCGTCGAGCCGCCCGACGCGGGATCGAGCTCATACACGCCGAGCGTGCGGATGCGGTTGTTCTTGCCCGTGCGACCCACCTCGACGATCCTGTGGGGCGGCTCGACCTCGCTGAACGTGACGTCCCCCCAACTGAAGCGGTTGCCGGGAGCCTTCACACGAAAGCGCGCGCCCGCCCCCGTCCCCACGGAGTCGATCCGCGTCAGATGCCAGTCGACGAGGTAGTGGTCGGTGAACTCGGGGTGGTTGGCGATGTCCTGCAGGTAGTCGAAGACCTGCTCGCGGGGAGCGGAGACGACGATCGAGACGGACACTGGATCCACGGCGGCGGGAAGTCTAATAGGCCCCCCGCCTGCCCGCCGGCACGGCGTGGGTGCCCTCCCACCCGAAGTTGGCGTGCCATCGCCCGGCGGGCCGTTCGCGGCGAGTGGACGATGCGACGGTCAGGCCGCGCGCGTCAGGCGCACGGCGTGGCCGTGCTCGCAGTGACGGACGAGCTCGCTGGCCACGGGCGCGTCGTCGTGGCGCCAGCGGCAGAGCTCGCACACGATGCGACTGTGGCGCCCGGCGTACAGGTGCACCTGCTCCCCCGTCAAGGGGGTGCGCCCGCAGTCGATGCAGCGGTCACGGTCGGCCTCCAGCGCGCCCACGCCGCGGCGCAGCAGCACGCGCTCGAGTTGCTCGACGTGGATCGACGGCGAGGACATGGATCCTGGTTTCGTCACCGCCGCCGCACCTCCTGCCGCCGTTTGCACGCCGGCCTGCACGGGTAGCTCATGAGCAGCGATACCGGGGAGACGGCTCACGCGGGTCGAACGGTCGCATTTCATTATTCAGAACTTCAATGATGGCTTGACAGTCTTGTTATGATCGCCACTAGTTTCCCCCGAACCGAGGGTCCATCTCCCCCGGAGCTACACATCGCAGCAACTCATAGGGAGGAGCAGAGCATGGACTCACTTACTTCGGGCACCTTCGTCGGGGCCGGGTCGTTTCGGTGTGCCCGCTGCGACTATGCGCTGACCCTCAGTGGCTCGGACCTGCTCCCTGACTGCCCCGGCTGCGGGGGGCGGGAGTTCGTGCGCGCCTCCCTGTTCAGCACCGAGCGGATCCCCACAGGGTCCGCGGGGAGCAAGACGCATGGTGGGGAAGGGGTGCTGGTGGAGCCCGCCTCATCGCAGCACGACGCCCAGCTCGCCGCCGCCAGGGAGCGCATCAGCGAGCCGGGCGAGTATCTCTGCTACGAGGAGGGCGCCGCCGTGCGGACCGTGGCGCTCACCCGCGAGTGGACGCGCATCGGGCGCAGCCTGGCGGCGGACGTGCGCTTCGACGACCCCACCGTGTCGCGTCGCCACGCGCTGATCGTGCGCCACCCCGACGGTGTGCGCCTGCTCGACGACCGCAGCCTCAACGGGGTGTTCGTGAACGGCGCCCGCGTGGACGGCAGGACGCTGCAGGACGGGGACGAGATCATCGTCGGGCGCTACCGCCTGACGTTCCTCAGCGTGCCGGTGGATCCCGACGCGCTCGCGGCGGGCGCCGCGGGGGCCTCGCTGCACACGATCGGCTGACGCGAGCCCCCCAGATCGCACGGCGGCCGCTCTGCGGGCGCCGTGCGCGTAGTATCGCGGGCACATGGCCTACACGATCGCTGTGCTCTCGCAGAAGGGAGGCACCGGCAAGACGACCACGGTGCGCACGCTCACGGACGTCCTGCGCCGCAGCGGAGTGCGCACGCTGGCGATCGACCTCGACCCGCAGGGCAACCTGTCGGACTACTTCGACCTCCCCACCGACGTCGAGCCGACGATCGCCGAAGTGCTGGCCGGGCGCGCCGCGGCGGCAGAGGCGATCCACGAGGACATCATGCCCGCCAACATGAGCCTGGCCGAGGCCGAGCTGACGCTCGGCGGCAAGATCGGGCGCGAGCTGACGCTGCGGCGGGCGCTCGCGGACCTCGCCGACGAGTACGAGGTGATCCTGATCGACTGCCCCCCGTCGCTGGGACTGCTGACGGTCAACGCGCTGGTCGCGGCCGACTACGCCCTGATCACGGCCGAGGCCCAGTACTTCGCGCTGCAGGGGGTCGAGCAGGCGATGGAGGTGGTGGAGCTGGCGCGCGACAGCCTCAACCCCCAGCTCGCGCTGCTGGGCGTACTGCTCAACCTCGCCGACATGCGTACCGTGCACTCGCGCGAGGCGCTCGCCTCGCTGAAGGAACGCTTCGGCGAGCAGGTCTTCGACGCGGTCATTCGCACGTCCATCGCATATGCCGAATCGGCCGAGCGCGCGCGCTCGATCCTCGATCACCGCCCCGACCTCGGCGCCGACTACCTCGCGCTGGCCGCCGAGGTGCTCGAGCGTCTGCAGGGGCTGCCGGACGCCGGTGAGCGGCTCGCGCGCCTGGCTCAGAGCGCGTCCACGTAGGCGCCCTGCGCCTCGAAGGACACGCGCAGCAGGCTCGCCCAGCCCTCGATCTCGGCCCTGAGCGCCTCCGCGACCGCGCCGGTCTGCTCGTAGAAGCACCACACGAGCACGGTCGGCCCGGCGCCGGAGATGGTCGCGCCCAATGCCCCCAGCTCGCTTGCCCGCGCGAGGAGCTCCGCCGAGCGCGGGAACAGGCTCGCCCGCTGCTGCTGGTGCAGGCGATCGTGCAGGCCTCGCGCCAGCAGATCCCAGTCACCGCGCGCGAGGCCGAGCGTCAGCATGGCCGCGTGCGCGACGTTGAACACCGCATCCTCCATCGGCACCTTCGCCGCCAGGGCCGCGCGCGCCGCCTTCGTGCGCACCGGGCGCTCGGGCACCACCGCCAGCGCCTCGAGCCCGGTGGGCGCCTCGAACCTGGCGACCCGGCCGTCGGCGCACACCACGAAACCGCCGTGGAGCGCCGCTGCGACGTTGTCCGGGTGGCCCTCCATGTCGCTGGCCAGCGCCAGCAGGTCCGCGTCCAGCTCGAACAGGTGATCCGCCGCCATCAGCCCGGCTACGATTGCCGCCGCGCTCGAGCCGAGGCCGCCCGACAGCGGTATCTGCGAGCTGATCGTGAAGGTGAAGTCCTCGGCGCTGTGGAGCCGCTCGAACGCCCGCACGCACAGGTTCTCGCGGCCTCTGGGCACCGCCAGCTCGGTCTGCACGGCAAAGCGCCCCGTCTCCTCGACCTCCACCTCCAGCGCAAGCGACAACGCCGCGGCCATGCAGTCGAAGCCCGGGCCGAGATTGGCCGAGGAAGCCGGCACGCGCACCCGGCGCCTGCGGCAGTAGCCGGAGCCGCGCCCCACGGGGCCCTCCTGACTCAGCGAACGTCGTGCCATGTGCCCGGAACGCCCCGCCCGACGGGCCTCACGGCCCATCTCCGAGGACCGCTTCCTCGATCGCCGCCAGCTCCACCGGGCAGGGGATCACGCGGCCGTCGTTGTGGGCGATGGCGGTCTCGGGGTCCTTCAGGCCGCGACCGGTGAGCACGCACACGATCTGCTCGGCGCCTTCGGCGCCGTACTTGATCAGACCGGCCACCGACGCCGCGGAGGCCGGCTCGCAGAACATCCCTTCCTTGGACGCCAGCAGCCTGAAGGCGGCCAGGATCTCCGAGTCGGTGACCGAGCGGATCGAGCCGCGCGAGTCGGTCGCCGCGGCCATCGCGTCCTCCCAGCGCACGGGGTTGCCGATGCGGATCGCGCTGGCCACCGTTTCCGGAGCCTGGACCACGTGGCCGAGCACCAGCGGCGCGGCACCCTCGGCCTGGAAGCCGAACATCCTCGGCGCCGCCCCCACCTCCGTGAACCCGCGCCAGTAGGAGGTGATGTTGCCGGCGTTGCCGACCGGTATGCACAGCGCTTCCAGCTCGCCTTCCAGCGCCTCGTGGATCTCGAAGGCGGCCGTCTTCTGGCCTTCGATGCGGTATTCGTTGACGGAGTTCACGAGCACGATCGGATGCGAGTCGGTGAGCTCGCGCACGAGCGTGAGCGCCTGGTCGAAGTTGCCCTGCAGCGCGATCACCCGCGCCCCGTGAACGAGCGTCTGCGCGAGCTTGCCCTGCGCGATCTTGCCCTCGGGCACGATCACCGCGCACGTGATCCCCGCCCGTGCCGCGTACGCTGCGGCGCTCGCCGCGGTGTTGCCGGTGGACGCGCACATCACCGCCTTGGCGCCCTCGCGCACCGCCGCCGAGACCGCGCACGTCATGCCCCGGTCCTTGAACGAGCCCGTGGGGTTGGCGCCCTCGAGCTTGAGGCGCACCGTCGCCCCCACCATCTCCGAGATCAAAGGCGCCCGCAGCAGCGGCGTCGAGCCCTCCTGCAGGCTCACCAGCGTGTCCCCCGCCTCGAACGGCAGGCGCTCGTGATAGCGCTCGATCAGCGGCACGTGCGTGCCGGAGAACGCCGCGCCTTCCACGGTGGGCAGCCTGCGCGCGCTGGTCTCGCTCATATGAACTCCTCTTCGATCACACGAATTGTCCGGGGCGGCGAGCGCACGAAGTCGAACTCCGCCATCGCCGCGACGGCGGCCCGCATTCTGGACTCCAGCACAGGATGGGTGACCATCACCAGACGCGCATTCTCGCCCAGGCCGCGCTGGACCACGGACTTGATCGACACGCTCTGCTCGCCCAGCGCCCGCGTCACCGAGGCCAGCACGCCGGGATGGTCGGCGACGTCGAGGTACAGGTAGAAGGCGCTCGCCACGTCCTCGATCAGGGCAAGCGCCAGGGGCGGGGCGGGTGGGCGGGCGCCGCCGGTCATCGCGCTGACCACGTCGCCGAGCACCGCGCTCGCGGTCTGCCGGCCACCGGCGCCGGGCCCCGACATGGTGATCTCGGTGATCGCCTCCGCTTCCACGGTGACCGCGTTGAAGGGGCCGAGAACCGAGGCCAGCGGATGCCCGCCGTAGAGGAACGCGGGGTGCACCCGCACGGAGATCCCGCCCTGCAGGCGCTCGGCCGTGCCGATCAGCTTCAGCCCCAGGCCGAGCTCCCGCGCGAACTGCATGTCGTCGGGGTGCAGGTGCTCGATGCCTTCGTAGCGCACGTCGTCCAGGTGCACCGGCGTGCCGAACGCCAGGCGCGCCAGGATCGCCATCTTGGCGGCGGCGTCCCTGCCCGAGACGTCATCGCTGGGATCGGCCTCGGCGTAGCCGCTGCGCTGCGCCTGGGCGAGCGCCTCGGCGTAGCTCGAGCCGGCGCTCATCTCCGTGAGGATGAAGTTGGTGGTGCCGTTGACGATCCCGTGGATGCGCTCGATCGGGGTCGCCGACAGCGATTCCTCGAGCACGCGCACGACCGGCACCGCTCCCGCCACCGCCGCCTCGAAGCGCAGCCGCACCCCCTGCTCGCGGGCGGTCTCGAACAGCTCCTCGCCGTGCTGGGAGAGGAGCTGCTTGTTGGCGCTCACCACGTCCTTGCCGGAGAGCATCGCCGCCAGCAGGTACTCGCGGGCCGGTTCCAGGCCGCCCATCAGCTCCACGAGCACGTCGGCGCCCGCGAGGATCTCCTTGAAGTCCCCCCGCGAGCGCGTGAGCACACCGCTGATCACGGGCCGGCGGCCGTTGAAGCGCTCGATCTCGTCGGCCCTTTCCCCGAGCAGCTCCGCGAACGCCGCGCCCACCGTGCCGTGCCCCAGCAGGCCGATGCGAAACGGAGATTCGGGTGGGCGCGCTCCGCTCGCCCGCTCGCCGCTCGCCTCGCCGGATGGTGCGGCGCTAGCGGACATCGCGCGCCCCCAGGTCCTCGTAGCGCTCGCGCCTGACCACCACGCGCGCATCCCCGTCACGGCAGAGCACCACCGGCGCCCGCGGCACGCCGTTGTAGTTGTTGGCCATCGCGAAACCGTACGCGCCGGTGGCCGGCGTCACGATCACATCGCCCGGCTTGGGGTCGGCGAGCAGCGCCTCCCGCACGATCACGTCACCGGACTCGCAGTGCTTGCCCGCGAGCACGCACTCGGTGGAGCCGCCAAAGCGGTCGGCCACGTGCGCCTCGTACGGCGCCCCGTAGAGCATCGGGCGCAGGTTGTCGGACATGCCGCCGTCCACGGCCACCCAGCGCGAGACGTTCTGCTTGACGCTCTCCACCGTGTACAGCGTCACGCACGCGTTCGCGCACAGCGAGCGCCCGGGCTCGATCAACAGGCGCCGCTCCGCGCCCATGCCGTGGGCGTGCGCGGCCGCCACCAGCGCGCCCACGTACTCCTCGATCGCCGGGGGCTCGGGCTGCTCGGCGGTGTAGCGCACGCCGAGGCCGCCACCCAGGTCCCACACCGGGAACTCGCCCAGTGCCGCCAGCTCGCCAACCTCGCGGCGGAAGGGCTCGAGGTCGAGCAACTGCGAGCCGATGTGCGCATGCAGCCCCAGTAGCGAGAGCCCGGGGATCGCCTGCAGCCGCGCGATCGCGTCCTGCGCATCGGCCATCGCGAACCCGAACTTCGAGTCGGCCTGGCCGGTGGAGATCTTCTCGTGCGTCTCGCCCCTCACGTCGGGGGTCACGCGAATCAGCACCGCCTGGGCGCCGGCGCGCTCGGCACCCTCCCCCCCGCGCCCGGCCACCAGCAGCGCGATCCTCTCGATCTCATCAAAATTGTCCACCACGATCAGCCCCACGCCGCGATCGAGCGCCGCGCGCAGCTCCTGCTCGGACTTGGCGTTGCCGTGCAGCACGATCCGCTCGGGCGGAAAGCCGGCGTTCAGTGCCAGGTGCAGCTCGCCCCCGGAGGCAGCGTCGCACCACAAGCCCTCCTGGGCGAACAGCTCGAGCACGGCCGTGCAGGGAAACGCCTTGGAGGCGAACACCACGTGGAAGTCCTCGTGGCCGGCCTCGCGCCCGGCGTGCAGGAAGGCCCGCGCACGCGCCCGCAGGTCATCCTCTGCGACCACGTAGGCGGGCGTGCCGAACTCGGCCGCCAGCTCGATCGTGTCGCAGCCGCCCACCTCCACGCGGCCGCGCTCGTTGAGGCGGCTGCCCAGGGGAAACACCGAGGAGAGGCTCGTGCCGGTGGCCATCGCCGGGTGATTATCGCGTGCCCGCTGGCAAGGCCGTCAGGCCGGCGCGGCGCGCAGCGCGCTCACGCCGCCGCGGCGGTACAGCGCAGCGAGCCACACCAGCCCTACAACCAGGAGCACGAGGCTCTCGAGCTGCGGCGCGGTGAGCCCCCCCAGCACCTCCTTGTTGCGGCGGATGAACTCCACCAGGAAGCGCTCCAGCCCGCTGCCCACGAGGTACACCGCGAACACCACCCCCGGGCGCACCCGGTCGCGGAGCTGCCACAGCAGATACGCGAGCAGGCACATGCTCACCGTCTCGTAGATCGGGGTCGGCTGCACGCGCACGCCCGGCGGCGTGGGCAGCGTGCCGTGCGGATAGCCCATCGCCCACGGCAGGCTCGAGCGGATGCCATAGTCGCCGTCGCCGGAGACCTGGCAGCCGATGCGCCCGATGGCGTAGCCGAGGGCGAGCGCCGTGGCGCACATGTCGAGCATCCGCAGCTCCAGCGCGTCGCGCCAGCGCATCCACGCGAGCACCGCGACCGCGCCGCCGAGCGCACCGCCGTACCACACCAGGCCCGAGCCGGAGAACACGCTGGCGAGCAGTTCGTGCTTGACCTCGCCGTAGTTCTGGATGATGTAGTAGGCGCGGGCCCCCACCACGCCGCCTAGCAGCGCCGCGAACACGATCTCGTACGACCAGTCCACCGGCTTGCCGAGCTCGCGCAGGCGACGCGCGAGGAGCGCACCGCAGACGAGAAAGCCCAGTGCGAACACCACGCCGAAGGTCTTGATGGAGATGCCCAGGAGCTCGATTTCGGGCTTCATGGCCGGCGTGGGCTCCGGCGTCGAGGCAGGCGTGGCGAATCGATCGACTCCATCGCTCGTCGCGAACTTTAGGCCACGCCTACGGTGTTCTGCGAGAATCCATCACATGGCTGGACAGCGATCGAAGTTCGGCAAGGACACGGGCCTGCAGGCCCGCATGCTGATGACGATGTTCCTGCTGGGACTCGTCTACGTGGTGTTCGTCGGCGTGCTGTTCGCCGCCGGCGCGGCCGCCGGGCTGATCGTGGTCGTCGCCCTCGTGCTCCTGCTCCTGCAGTTCTTCGGCTCGGACAAGATCGCCCTGGCCACGATGGGCGTCAAGGAGGTGACGCCCGCGCAGGAGCCCGAGCTGCACGGGATCATCGAACGGCTGTGCGTGCAGGCCGACCTGCCCAAGCCCAAAGTGGGCGTCATCGAGACCTCCATGCCGAACGCCTGCGCCATGGGCAAATCCAAGAAGGCCACCACCGTGTGCGCCACACGAGGCATCCTCGAACTGCTCTCCCCCGCCGAGCTCGAAGGCGTGATGGCCCACGAGCTCACCCACGTGATCAACCGCGACGTGCTCGTCATGACCCTTGCGAGCTTCTTCGCCACGCTCGCCGCGATGATCGCCCAGTTCGCGCTGTTCTTCGGGGGCGGCTTCGGGGGCGGCTACGGACGCAATCAGAACGAGGAGGAGGAGGTCATGCTCGTGCTGCTCGTGTCCGTGCTCGTGTACGCCATCTCCTTCCTGCTGCTGCGCGCCCTCTCCCGCTATCGCGAGTTCGCCGCCGACCGCGGCTCGGCCGTGCTCACCGGCCGTCCCAGCGCGCTCGCCTCCGCCCTGCTAAAGATCAGCGGCACGATGGAGCGCGTGCCCACGCAGGACCTGCGCCGCGCCGAGGGCATGAGCGCGTTCTTCATCCTGCCCGCAAGGACGAAGAAGTCGCTGATGAACATCTTCGCCGACCACCCGCCGCTGGAGCAGCGCCTGGCCGCGCTCGAGCGGCTGGAGTCGCAGCTGCAGAGCGCCGCCTGATCCACATGGCGAAGCCCACGGTGGAGGCGGACGTCTAGTGGGCCTGCGCGACATGCTCACCGGGCGCCACACCGTCAAGGGTCCGGCGCCGGATCGCCTGTTCGCCATCTCCACCGCGTACATCACGCTCGAGTCAGAGCACCAGATCGAGCCCGCGGGCACCGCCGCGATCGTCTTCCAGGCGCTCGCCACCAGCGAGTTCGAAGCCACGCTCCGAGACATGGAAGAAGTCGTCACCGCCACCGGCGGCGACAGCGGCACGAAGGTCTCCACCGAGGACGACAGCTACGGCTATCGCTGGATGGTGCTCCGCAACCCCGCCGGCGCGCCCAGCGTGGAAGACCTCGCGGTGGGCATCAACGCCGTGTCCACCTCCATCGAGACCGCCGGGCACGGCGAGCGCCTGCTGTGCGCCGTGTTCGCCTTCGACGATGCCCAGAAACGTCGCATCTACTTCATCTACAACTACAAGCGGGGGTACTGGTACCCGTTCGTGCCTGTTTCGGATCCCACCCACCCTGGGGCGGGCTCCAATCCGTCGAACGAACGCTCCACCGAGCGCGAGTTGCAGCTCAAGGCGCAGATGAGCTCAGAACTGCCGATCGAGCCGGAACTCGAGCGGTGGTTTCCGCTGTGGGGGATCCCGATCTGACGGGCTGCATCAGTTGCTGCGCGAGGGCGTGGGCAAGGTAGACACCTGTGCGCGAACTCGACACCTACCCCCCATAACTTGGACGCCCTCGTGTTTGGACTGGCGATGCTCCCCGTGCTGGGCAACGGCAGTGGCGCCTCGACCGACTCCAGGCAACGCCGCTCGCGGATTGTCTCGCTAGGGTCTGCCAAGATCAAGGCATGGACGAAACGAGCGTAACGGGGGGGGGGTGGGGCACGTGAATCCCGAACAAGATGCCCAGGAGATGCTGACAATCTACTGGGCCAAGAAGGACGGCACTATCCCGCTACCTGTTGATCCGATCGCGATTGCAGAGAAGGCTGGCATCAAGGTCTTGACGGCGGTGTTGGAGCCGAACGTCTCGGGGATGCTGTTCATGAAGCCGGGCAGCGATCCGGAAATCTATCTCAGTCAGTCGGATAGCTACAACCGCCAGCGCTTTACGTGTGCGCATGAGCTGGGGCATTGGAACAAACGCGTGACTGAGGGGCAAGAGAGCGCTCATGTCGTGGACTATCGCGGTCCTCTTTCGACCACGGGAGGGGACCCGCAGGAGAGATACGCAAACGGGTTCGCGGCGGCGCTCCTCATGCCCGCCCCCGAGGTCTTGCGCCTGAAGAGACACGGGTATGGACCTATCGCGATGGCCGACAAGCTTCGCGTTTCACCAGAAGCCGCCTCCTTCCGCATCGCGAACCTAGTAGTGCTCCGTTAGGTTGAAGGGGTTGTGGTTGGGGGGTCGAACTTCTTGTTGGCGTTGCCGTCGAGCAAGGGGGTCAGGATGCGGGCTGTGGCTGGTCTTTTGCCTGGGGATCTCGCGCGTGTGCGGGGGCGGCTTGTCGAGTTCGCCTCGGAGGTATTCGACTCGATGGGGCGCAAGGATCAGCGCCGGTGGGGGGAGGTGTATCTGCGCGGGTTGATGTTGGATGGCAAGCGCAAGTCGATCGAGCCGATGGCTGCCCGGCTGCCTGACGGGGATGAGCAGTGTTTGCAGCAGTTCGTCAACCAGTCGCCGTGGGATCCGGTGCCGGTGCGCCGGGCGTTGGCGCGGCGGATGAGCCGAGAGCTGGCGTCAGAGGCGTGGGTGATAGATGACACTGGGTTCCCGAAGTTCGGGAGGATGTCGGTGGGGGTCGCCCGGCAGTATTCGGGGGCGTTGGGGAAGGTCGGCAACTGTCAGATCGGGGTGTCGGTCAACGCTTGCAGTGATGAGGCTTCGTGCCCGCTTGACTGGCGGCTGTTCATCCCTGAGGAGTGGGACGAGGACAGCGAGTCAAACCAGGAGCGCCGCGAGAAGGCGAAGCTGCCCGAGGACGTGCACCACGTCGAGAAGTGGCGGCTGGCCCTGGAGATGATCGACGAGCTGATCGGCTGGGGGCTCGAGGCGCCGGTGATCCTCGGCGACGGCGCATACGGCGATATCACCGAGTTCCGCTTGGGTCTCCAGGAGCGCGAGCTCTCCTACGTGCTGGACGTCAAGGGCACCACCTCCGCCTACAGCGAGGAAGTCCAGCCCGAGCGTCCGGAGTGGAAAGGGACCGGCAGGCCGCCCAAGCCGCGCTATCGCAAGGAGCCATCCTCGCTGAAGGCGCTGGCCCTCGCCGCCGGCTCACAGGCCGCTCAGATAGTTACCTGGCGGGAGGGCACACGCGGCAGCATGACCTCCAGGTTCTTGGCGCTAAGGATCCGCCCGGCAAACATTCAGCTACGCAACATCGCCAGCCGAAACGGCGAGGAGCTCCCGGTCCGCTGGCTGCTCATCGAGTGGCCCCCAGACAAGGACGAGCCGACCAAGTACTGGCTCTCCAACCTCCCGGCCGACACGCCACTAAAGACGCTGGTGAAACTGGCAAAGCTGCGCTGGCGGATCGAGCACGACTATCGCGAGCTCAAGGACGCGCTCGGGCTCGACCACTACGAGGGCCGCACCTACCGCGGCTGGAACCACCACGTCACCCTCGTCTCGATCGCGCACGCGTTCCTCACCCTGGAGCGAACCCGGCGCCCTCCAGCCAGGGCGGCAGCCTGACCCTCTTCCGGGTCCTCCGGGAGCTACAAGCACTCCTGGCCTGCTGGCACGGAACCTGCCCGACCTGCCGCAGAGAGCTGCCGCCCGACCACCACCTACGAGCCCCACCAACCTAACGGAGCACTACTAGGTAGCTGATTGAGCGCGACGCCGCAGCTCGGCGGTGATGCGGCGCCACCTCCGCATGCGCAGCCCGCGCAACACTGGCTGAATACGAAGCGGAACAGCGCCAGCTTGCCAGCCAGAAGGCGAAAAACCTGCTCGCCTATGGGAAGGTCTACGCCTACGGAGCAATGGTCGCGGCAGGGGTCCAGGTCCTCATTGCCGACGCAGCCTTCTACTGGTACGGCTACGAACACGTTGTGAATGGTTACCGATGGCAGATCCCGGCCGGAGCGATCCAGGTTTGGCTCGGCGCAACGGTCGTGCAGATCATCGGCGTCGTGCTTGTGATCGCCAGATCCCTCTTCCCGTCGGAACAGTCAAACTGACGCACCCCCGACGGGCCGTGACGATGCCAATACCGACGTCGCGGCGTGCACACCCTGCCCGGGACTGACAGCCGGGCCGTCCTAGTACTGCTTTGTTAGGTTTACTCGTGTTGTCGGTGGCGCTGTAGGGGGAGCTGGTCGAGGTTGACTGGTTGCTGGCAGGTTTGGCAGCGGCCGGTCCAGCACTGAAAGACGGGCTGCAGGGTGA
>Ga0302325_10000721_pt1 | contig 88330 bp, 77 predicted proteins | sample Palsa_T0_2_FD_201948 | JGI IMG/M metagenome (GOLD analysis project Ga0302325, IMG submission 201948) | Peat permafrost microbial communities from Stordalen Mire near Abisko, Sweden - Palsa_T0_2 | ecosystem: Environmental > Terrestrial > Soil > Palsa > Peat permafrost | place: Sweden: Abisko...
CAGGCTAAGGACAACGGCTACATCTACAAAGGCTTCTACGAAGGCCAGTATTGTGTGTTCGACGAAATGTATGTGGACGAGCCGCTTCCTGGCGGACTTTGTCCCGAGTGCAAGCGCCCCACCGAACCCATTCGCGAAGAGAATTATTATTTCAAGCTTTCCGAATTTCAAGATCGCCTGCTTCAGCTTTACGAATCGCAGCCGGATTTCATTCAGCCCGAAACGCGGCGCAATGAGGTGATGGCGTTCGTCCGCGGCGGTCTGCGTGATCTTTCCGTCAGCCGGACTTCGATTAAGTGGGGCATTCCGTGGCCCGGAGATGAAAAGCACGTCATCTACGTGTGGTACGACGCGCTGACGACATATATGACCGGCGTTGGTTATGGAGATGACGAGCTTCAATGGGAAAAATATTGGCCCGCGGATCTTCACCTCATAGGCAAAGAGATTTTGCGTTTTCACGCCGTCTATTGGCCCGCGTTTCTAATGGCGGCGGAGGAGCCATTGCCCAAGCGCATCTACGCGCACGGCTGGTGGCTTTTTGCCGACGAGAAAATGTCCAAATCGCGCGGGAACATGCAGTATCCGCAGCCGATCGCTCGAACTCTGGGCATAGACGCGCTGCGTTATTTTGTGCTTCGAGAAATGGTTTTTGGCCAAGACGGCAACTTCAGCCGCGATTCGCTTCTGACGCGCTACAACGCTGATCTCGCCAACGGTCTCGGCAATCTCGCCAGCCGCATCATCGCGATGATTCATCAATATTTTGCCGGACAAATTCCGGCTCCGCTTGCGGACAGCGCGGGCGCGCCCCGGTCCGTCGCGTTGGCGAAGAAAGCCGCGGACGTTCAGCAGGAAGCGATTGCGCACTACGAGGCACTACAGTTTTCCCTGGCGCTCGAAAGCATTTGGAGCCTCGTCGCGGCTACTGATCAGTTCCTCACCGAATCACGTCCCTGGGTTTTGGCGAAGGACGAATCGAAGAAAGAAGAGCTGAGCCGCATACTCAACGCTGCAGCGCAGACATTGCGTCATATCGCCGCCCTCGCATTTCCCGTTATGCCCCACGCGTCCGAAAAAATCTGGCTCGCGCTTGGAAACAAATCGAAGCTCGAATTCGAGCAGATCGATACACTTGCGTGGGGCGCGCTGCCTTCCGGATCGCACATCGGCGAGCCTGAAGCAATTTTTCCGCGAGTAGATAAAAAAGAAGCGTCAGAGAGGATCGAAGCCATGGAAGAAGAAATTCGTAACCCAGGAAGTGCTGCTGCAAGTTCTTCAGCAAGTGCGCCCGCCGCCGCTCCGGCTCCAGCCGCTGCTGCGCCTGCGCCAATTGCAGACGCCAAGATCGCCATCGAGGATTTTGCCAAAGTTCAAATGCGAGTCGGCGTCGTGAAAACGGCCGAGCGCATTCAAGGCGCCGACAAAATTCTCAAACTCACGGTGGACATCGGTGACGAAGTCCGCCAGATCGTCGCCGGCCTCGCTGTTTCCTATCAGCCGGAAGAACTCGTCGGAAAGAAAGTCGTCGTCGTTGTGAATCTCGCCCCGCGCAAACTTCGTGGCGTGGAGTCGAACGGCATGATCGTCGCGGCCTCGGTGGGCCCGGAGGGTAAGCCGGTCCTTTGCACATTCGCCGAGGATGTTCCCGCCGGAGCGAAACTCAAGTAGGCAATCTCATGGGGTGAGAAGAGTTCGTTGGCCGCGGCAATTCTAGGGACACTGCTTGGAAATCATCGACTCGCACGCCCATCTTGAGTTTGAGCAATTCAACGAGGACCGCGACGCCGTCCTGCAACGCGCGCGGGACGCGGGACTGACAGCGATTCTCGCCATCGGCGGCGCGGACGGTCCAGATCACTTAGGCTCGGCAATTCCATTCGCCGAAACTCACGACTGGATTTACGCCACCGCCGGAATTCATCCTCACGAAGCCAAGCTCGCAACCGAAGCCCACTTCCGCCATCTCGAGGAACTGACGCGGCACCCGCGCGTAATCGCCTGTGGCGAAATCGGCCTCGATTATTTCTACGACCATTCTCCGCGCGACGTGCAACAAGAAGTCTTTCGCCGGCAATTGGCGATCGCCGGCGAGGCAAAACTTCCAATCGTGATTCATTGCCGCGACGCGTGGCCCGGCTGCATCGAAATTCTTGAATCGGATTGGCGCGCCAGCGGTCTCGGCGGAATTTTCCATTGCTTCACGGGAAACCTGGACGACGCACAACGTGGAATCGACATGGGATTCCTCGTCTCCTTCGCCGCCAACATCACCTATCCCAAAATGCAGCCGCTTCGCGATGTCGCAGGCAAATTGCCTCTCGATCGCATCCTGACAGAAACCGATTCGCCCTTTCTCCCGCCGCAGCCACTCCGCGGAAAACGCAACGAGCCCGCCAACGTCGTTGAAGTGGCACGAACGCTCGCAACTGTGAGAAACTTAAATCCAGAAGAAGTGGCGCGCGTGACGGCGCAGAATTTTCGGCGCTTTTTTCATCTTGGAGCCAACTGATGTCTTCGGCCGCACAGCCGTGGAGGACGCCCATCTCGGCGCGAATCACGCGAGAGATTTTTGACCTCGTAGGCGATGATCTGGCCGCGGTCGAGCGCGAAATCGCAGCGCAAAGCAGTTCCTCGATCCAACCCGTCGCGGAAATTTCCAGCTATCTCCGTGAAGGCGGCGGCAAGCGCCTTCGTCCGGCGCTGTTGCTTCTCGCGGCTGGAGCAGCCGGCTATCGCGGCCCTGGCGCGGTTCGCCTCGGCGCCATCGTTGAGCTGATTCACAGCGCCACGCTGATCCACGATGACGTAATTGACGGCGCGAACACGCGCCGCGGCCGCCCCAGCGCGAATGCCCGATGGGGCAATCACATGAGCGTGCTCGCCGGCGATTGGCTCTACATGCAATCGTTCGAAATGGCGCTCGCCGAGCGCAGCTTCGAAATTCTCGACATTCTAATCGATCTCACGCAGAACATGGTCGAAGGCGAATTGCTGCAGCTTTCTCACCTCGGCCGCATCGACGTGACTGAGGCTGAGACTGCGGATCTCGCGTATCGGAAGACTGCGTGCCTGTTCAGCGGCTGCTCGCGGCTCGGCGCAGTGCTCGGCCGCCTCGATAAGTCAGCGGAAGAGTCGCTCGCCGATTACGGCCGCTATGCCGGTCTGGCGTTTCAACTCGTGGATGATCTACTCGATTTCACGGCCTCGTCCGAGCAGCTCGGCAAGCCTGTCCTCAGCGATTTGAAGGAAGGCAAAGTCACCCTGCCGCTCATTTATGCAATGCAGAGCGGGGCCGGAGGAGGATCGGTGGACGGCCACGCCGCGGCCTACCGAATGGTGGCGACGGTGCTCGAAGAGAAGGGATTTCGCAGCGTGCGGTCTGAAGAGATCACGAAACTGGTGCACGAATCGGGCGCCGTGGCTCGCGCCCGCGGTCTCGCTCGAGATTACGTTCGCCGCGCCAAGGCGAGCCTCGATGGCTGGCCGGATTCTCAATATCGCCGGGCGCTGCTCGGCGTGCCCGATTTTATCCTCGAGAGAGAGAGCTAACTAGGTAGCCGCGAGAAAGCCTTAATTTGGCCCTCCGGAAGCCTGCCCCACGACTTTCACGTTCTCGATGTAACTTCCATTCGGATCCACAATTAAGTCGGCGGTAATTTTGTCCTTCGGTTTGAGTTTAGCGAGCGCTGTGACGTCGTGGATTTCGTAATCCATCGTCATTGGCATCATGTAACCCGGAATTTCGTCTGCATCAATGCTCGCTGTTTTCGCGTCTGCATGCACCGAAACAATGGTGCCGGTGAGGGTGTACTTCTTGACGTTCGAATCCTGTGAATTTTGCGCGGCAGGATTCTTGCAACCCACCAGCGCGAATACCGCGAGCGTTCCAAGAATACAAAATGTGCAGTGCAGCCATGTGCGTGATCCAGCCATTCTGATGATCAAATTTCCCTCCGTTTGATTTCGCGTGAGCTTTCCTAATTCTGCAACCGCTCAATAGTGAAATCTGTAGCGAAATTCGGCGTAGATTTCGCGCGGGTCGTTGAAGTGGAAGCCGCCAAACGTCAGGCTGTTATCCAGCTCCACGCGGCGGTTGGCCACGTTCAGCGCAGTTACAGAAACACTGTATTTCTCGCCGAAGCTTTTTCCGAGCGAAATATCAAACGTCGTATGCGGCGGCAGATAGTCCCCGGGATATTGCGTGTCCGGAATTCCGTTGGTGAACCCCGAGCCATAGTACACATTCGTCGAAGCGAAGGATTGCCAGGGAAGATTGGCATTGAAACCCACGTTCAACGTATTTCTCTGATCGTGGTCTACGGGCGACAATCCAGGCGGTATCAAGAGCGGGCAATCCGAGTTATTGGGAGGGCAAATCAAGCCTCCGGTGATGGGTGAGGTCGCCTGCGCGATTTGATTCGCGTAGGCCAGGTGAAACTGCCCGCGATTCCAGAGGCGGGGAGATCGCAGCGTAAGTTCCCAACCTTGAATCAAAGCGGCAGCCCACGTGATCGGCCAGAAGAGATTGGATTCCCCGATATTGTTATGGTCGAGCCAATTCCTCGCCGATGTCTGAAACGTATTGGCGTCAAGAGCCCAGCCGCGATAGGGAATCGTGACTCCAATCTGGTATTCATCATCCCGCTCGCCGCGAAGTGGCGCGAAAGCAAAATTCTGGCTGTTCGCCAAACCCGTCAGTGCGCCGGTGGCCGTTACGAGCGGCGGAGTTTGGTAAAAGTGGCCGTAGAACCCGCGAAAGACCCAGTTCAGGTGCGGAATTTTCACCGCCGCTCCAAGGCGGGGATCCGTCGCGTTTTCCACGACGTCCGCCGTGAAATGCGATTGGCGAAGTCCGGCGATTATGGTCAGCCACGATGTCACCTTAAACTTGTCGTCGATGAATACGCTTGCAAGTCCTCCCGTTACGCCTGCCGAAGACGCCGGAAAGTTTGCGCTGCCGTCTGTGAATTGGTTGTTGAAGTAGTTGGATTGGTGTTGAGCAAATCCGTACACTCCAACGTGAATTTCGTTTCTCCATACGCTTTCGTCCAACGCCGCCTGCAAGCCCTCGTAATTGGCAGCCTGATTCATGGTTGAGATGACCGGATAATCGTTGGCACCGCCTTGATAGTCCGCGCTGTTGTAGTGGTAAAAGGGAGAAACCGTAAGCAGCGAATTTGGATTGAATGTGTGGACCCATGAAAACGCTGCGTATCCATCCCGCTCATGCTCGCCATCACGGAGTCCCCAGCTGGGGGACGCTCCCCCTTCCACCAACTGCTGATTTCCGATGGAGGTGGGATCCGGGTCGTAGGGAATCTGGTAATAATCCTCGCGCAGCGACGTGACCAGCCGAAATTGGTTCTTGGAATCGGGATTGAAAATGAACGAAGCGAATCCCCCGTAGCCATTCTCCGCATCGTGAAAAACTTGCCCGATAGGGGTCTGAAGTCCGTAGTTGCTGCGATTGCCGTTCAGGCTAGCGTAATAGGCGAAGCGCTGGGTGTGCCCTCCGAAATTGAGTTGATCGTTCGTTCCGTACCAATTGCCAAAACTCGTAACCAGTTCCGCCTCATTGTCCCGCTCGAAGCCGGTGCGAGGCACGATATTGAAGATTCCATACGTGCGGTCCCCATAGTCCGCATCGTAGCTGCCTCTCTGAACCTCGAGATAATCAATGTCTTTCGGGTCAATCACGGGGCCCAGATTAGCGGCGATGTTCGTGTTGGGTATGGGGACGCCGTCAATCAGCCAGTCAACCTGGTGGCCTCCACGCATATGCAACATGTCATGGGTCACGTAGGCCGCCGGGGTGTAATCGGTGATCATTTGCAGGCCGTTGGTGCGGTCGGCGCCAGGAGTCTTCTGAATATCCTGGCGATTGATTAGCGCCGTGGGCGTGACCGAATCCACGTTGCCCACTTCTGATTGGGCGACGACAACGGTAGATTGATTCAGGGCCGCGACCGCCAGTTGAAAATGGAGAACGGGTGCCGAACCGGAAGCGACTGTAACGGTCTGCTCCGAAGTCTGAAATTTGGTTTGAGTAACAGTGATTTTGTAGTCGCCGACCGGCACGGCGGTAAACGAAAACTCCCCGTTGTCATCCGTTTGCGTGGTTTGAGACCAATCCGAAGTGACGGCCTGCACCTTGACGGTCGCTCCCGCAACGGGCCGATGTTGCTGGTCGTGCACAATTCCTTGTATTTTCCCGAAAATGGTGGCGTACGACGCCGACGTACACATCAGCGCGCATGCAACCAAGACCGATAGCCGTATTCTTCTCATGAAATATCCTCCGAGAATGGAATTGGGACCGCGCGGGTTTTGCGGTCTAGGTTCTCGGAGGCTCGATCGGGGGCGGAACGCTGATTGAGGATTCGTTCAATATCTCACGCGAAATTGAGCGGCGAGAGTTTTGCGGCGATTCCACGACAACCGCAACGGTAAGTAGCGTGCGCGGCAGCGGAGTTGCGAATCCGTAGTCGAGGACGTGGTTTGACACCGGCGCCGAGCAGCAATGCCTGGAATCGCTTGACGATCGGTCGTGGCAATTCATCTTAGCCGTCGAATGTGCGCGCTGCGAGGAGAGCGGGCAACAGTACTTGGCGCACGAATTCGCGCACGCATTGCCGCGCGCTATCAACGCGAGAGGCGCTGCGAGGACCGCGAACAGCGCTACGATGGCTTGAATTCGCCGCATAACCCGGTGAGACTAGCACAACTTCAAATCCACTCGCTAGCGCGATTTGCTTTGACCCTCCGAATCACGGTACGCTGCGATTTCCATGCTGCCCTTCAAGCTTGTCTATCACGACCGCTACGACTTGAATCTCGGCGCGCATGTCTTTCCTTCGCAGAAATATCGTCTGGTTCACGACGCGCTTCTTGCCGAGGGCTTCGCCGACGCTTCCGATTTTCTCATTCCCGAGCCCGCACGCGACGCCGACGTTCTCCTCGTCCATTCCCAGGAATATGTCCACAAACTGAAAGCGGGAACATTGAGCTACGCGGAGCAATTGCGTATGGAGATTCCGTACTCGCTCGAGCTGATAGAAGCGTGTTGGCTAGCGGCCGGCGGATCTATCCTCGCGGCACGGCGCGCGCTTGCCGATGGCTGGGCGGCCAACATTGGCGGCGGTTTCCATCACGCTTATCCCGATCACGGCGAGGGCTTCTGCGTTCTTCACGACGTCGCGATTGCCATCCGCCGCGTGCAATTCGATCGCGCGATTGAAACGGCAATGGTCATTGACACGGATGTCCACCACGGAAATGGCACAGCCGCGATTTTCGGCGGCGACTCAACCGTTTTCACCCTGTCGATTCATCAGGAGAACAACTACCCGTACCCGAAGCCGCCATCATCCCTGGATATCAATCTCGAGGATGGCGTGGGCGACGATGACTACCTCGCGATCCTGAGCAAGAATCTCCATCAGGCATTCGAACAGTTTCAGCCCGGGCTGATTTTCTACATCGGCGGAGCGGACCCGTACCGCGAAGACCAGCTCGGCGGTTTGGCTCTGAGTCTCGAAGGTCTGAAGCGCCGCGACGCACTCGTCTTCGATTACGCTCGGCGCCTACGGATTCCACTCGCGATCACACTCGCGGGAGGGTATGCGCGACAAGTCGCGGACACCGTTCGGATTCACGTCGGAACTATTCTCGCCGCGCGCGACGCGGCGCGGCTGACGGCAGCGAAGGCCTGACGTGTGTCAACGCAACCGGATTTGCCGGGTTCGTGTTGTGGAACTATCCGCCTCGCCTAGTGCGGGTGATGGAGAGTGTTCTCGACCGCGGTCGTGAGCCGCTCCTCGAATTGTTCAGACTGGTAGCCGTTTGCTCGATACGCAATCTTTCCGCCTCGGTCGAGGATTATCACCGTTGGCAGCGCGGCCACCTTCAGCAAGTCATCCAAGCCGTCGGCGTAAATTTCCGGCATCGTCCACTTTTGCGCCTCGACGAAAGGCTTGACGAGCGTTTCGTCTTCGTCAACGTTTACCGCATAAAACGCGATATCCGTCCGCCCCGCGTACGCCAGCGCGACCTGCGAAAATAACGGCTCCAGCTCGCGGCATGGCCCGCACCACGTCGCCCAGAAGCTCAGAACCATCACCCGTCCTCGCAGTGGAGCGAACGGAACGGGCGTGCCGTCGATTTGCCGGACCACAAATGACAGCGGATCCTTCAAATCTCTGTTTCTGTCTTTCGGACGCGGCACCCGCGGACCGGCCTGCACGCGATCAAATGCCACCAGTATGGCCTCGCCAAGTCCGGCGTCCGTGCCGCGTATTTCCCGCCAGACATTGCTCAGGTTTTGCCGAATTATCTTGCGATCGACGGCCCCGCCCGGCCCGTTCTCCGGCAGCACGAATGCATTGAGATAGTGATCGGCAGCGGCGTGGAGATTATCTTGCAACTCCGCAATCGCCCCGAGATGTTGTTCCGCCACTGCGTTTGGCCGAATGTGATTGCTTGCTTCGAAATCTTTGTTCGCCAAGTCGTAGTTCTTTTGCAGCTCGTCAATTTTGCCTCGAAGATCGTAGAGCGACACGCGAAGTTGATCCTGCTGCGCGTGCCAGTCGCTTTGCGACACGCGAGCGGATTTCTCGTCCGGCGGCGTCTTTTCGACGCGGTCGAGCACGCGGCTCAGATATCCCGATGCGCGGGTCAAACTCTGATCGTCGCCCTGCCGTTCAAGAAGATGCACTGCCACCAGCATCATGTCCGAGTCGTCGGGATGCACCGCGATCAGGCGCTCCGCATTTTCCAAAGCACACGCGCTATCGTTCAACTGTTCGCAGCTCTCCACCAAAGCGCGATAGACCGCGGCATTTCGCGGGGAATTGGGGAATCGAACTAAATACGCTTCGAGGTTGTGAACGAGGGCGGCGCGATCATTCTGAGCCTCTGATACGGCGCGCTTCAGAGCCAGATCCGGATCTTCGTTCTTTCGCGCCGGCGAAGGTAACTCTGGCGTATTCGATTGCGATTGGCGAGATGAGGAGTTCGGCGCGACGCTCGGAGCGTCCTGTGCGCGACAATTGAACGCGAGCAGCAAACAAAGGGCGATTGCCAGACGCGATAGTTGGATGCTAAGTCGCGGTCTTAGCCGATTTCGTAAAAAGAGCCTCATTCAAGGAGCCTTGCCTATACCCGCTTGGGTCAATTTCGACGTGTTCGAACCCAGCGTTCCTTACTCCGTCCGTAATGTTCCGCGAGATTTGTGCATCCAGCGTGCGCGGAAGTTCCGCCAGATCAATCTCGACGCGCGCCAAATTACCGTGAGCGCGGACGCGGAATTGCCCGAAACCGAGATCGCGGATGGATTGCTCTGCTCGCTCGATTTGACTCAGCAATTCAGGAGTCACGGCAGTGCCATAAGGAATTCGCGATGAAAGACAAGCCGACGCCGGCCGGTCCCAGGTTTCAAGTCCGGCTCGCTTCGACAAATGGCGAATCTCGGATTTTGTGAGTCCAACGTCAAGTAGCGGAGCGAGGATCTTGTGTTCATGCGCCGCGCGATGTCCCGGACGAAAGTCGCGCGTGTCGTCTGCGTTGATCCCGTAGGCGATCGCCGAGAATTTGTCGCGGAAGGCAAGCTCCTCCATACACGCGAAGAGTTCGTCCTTGCAGTGATAGCAGCGGTCGGCATTATTGGCGATGTACAGAGGGTTCTCGGCCTCGTACGTCGCAAGCCATTCGTGCCGGATGCCGTGATTGCGCACGAAGAATTCTGCGACACTTCGATCGTACTGCGAATAGCTTGGCGAAAGCGCAGTGACGGCCAGCGCGTGTTCGCCCAACGCGCGCGCGCCGGCCCATGCCAGATAAGCCGAATCCGCGCCGCCGGAAAAAGCGATGAGAAGGGAAGGGATGCGGCTCAACGCGTCAAGCATGCGCTGTTCTTTTATCGAGGCGGATCCCGGGTCAAGTGCGCCGGACGAGAGTTTCAGCACGATTTCATTCATCTTTGGCAACTTCAATAGTGAGACGATTTCGATACTCGGACAACTTCAATACCGAGTCACTGGTACAAAATCCAGTATAGCGCGCTCTGCGCCGCCGCTACTCAAAGTCCATGAGAACATCCACTTTCCCAGTTTTCGGGTCCTTCTGCAAAAAGTGACCCACCTTCGCATAGGTGAAGGGAAGTGTGCCGAACGACGCGCGGGCGCCTCCATTGACAAAATCATCGAAATATTTCTCATCGAAGACGGATCCCGGCGCAATTCTCCAGGCCGCGCGAATCCGTCGCTCGCCATCGAGCGACAACCCGGAAAGTACCAAGTCGCCCATACGATATTGCGGTCCTTCGACGATTGAAACTTTGCCCGTGGCTCGCGAATTTGCATCGTAGAATTCCAGCGACGGCCGAACATCCGCGTCAAGATAGCCGAGCCGCGCATATTCATCCGACACATGAACCCACGCCGCGCGCAGCTTGACTCCGTCCGCAGGCCCGCCCTCCCTTAGCCCAATCAAGGCATTCAGATCAGCGGCGGGAATCGCAGCGTTGCCGCTCCATGTGACGCCCGCCCACTTATAAACCGGGCCCGGCTCAATCGGAACGATCACCGTAACGCTTTTTCGCAGCGGCTGGCTTGGGTCGCCCGTAAAACGTGCCGCCGGCTCGCCGATCTTAACGCGCAGGTGCGCGCTCGCCTCGTAGAGCGGACGCACTTGCTCGAAGACGAACGTGTCAATCGCATAGCGCGAGAATGGATGACCGATCAGTTGGCTCAAACTTTGGTGAACTGCGCGGTCTTCATCAGCGAGCGGATCCGTGAAGAATACAGCTTCAACGGGAAGCTCCGAACCATCCAGTTGGAATTCCTGAACTAAATGCTCGCTATCGGGGGCTCGCAGGACTCTGTGAGTCACCGAGCCGCCAATCTGGTGCGACTCGAGGATTTTTCCCAAGGCTTCGCTTACATCGTCGACGGCCGTGCCGTTTGCGGGAACCCGCCCATCGTATAGAGGGACAGCCTGACGCAGCGCCTGAGAAAGTTCTTCGCCGGTGAACCAGGGAAAATTGTCGAAATACGCGGGAACCACGGTGCCGTCGGCAACTGCGAACTCTATGCTCACGCCGTCGCGATCGGTCTGATAGCGATATTTGACGTCGGCGAACTCCCCTGATTGAATGAGTCGATCCGCGGCGTTCTGCAAATCTTCCCGATGGACCGTCTGTCCCTTGCGAAGGCCCGAGGCCGCGATGATTACATCTGGTTTAAATCTTTGCGAGCCTGTTACCGTCACGTTCGCGAGTGGGCCGGAAATTTCAGCGTCTGGGTTTTCCTGGCAGCGCAGAATTGGCGGCGTCGCGAATATCGCGAGCATGGCGGAAAGGGCCGCGAAAGCCGGAAGGAAGCGCACAGCGATATTCTAGGCGAAATGAAGTGATAACGAAAATAGCCGCAATGCCTTCGGTGGGGAATTCGGCAGCGACGCGCTACTCGACGGTAACGGACTTTGCCAAATTCCGCGGCTGGTCTACGTCGCATCCCCGCCGGACAGCGATGTGATACGCGAGCAATTGCAGGGGCACGATTTCGAGTATCGGCGAAAATATTTCCGGCGCCGTGCCAATCTCGATCACGTGCTGCGAAGATTCGCGAGCGACGCGATCGCCTTCGGTCACGACTGAAATCACGATTCCGTCGCGTGCGCGCACTTCCTGGAGATTTGAAACTGTCTTCTCATATCGCTGCACGGAAGCGGGATCCGAATCGTCGCGCGTGGCGATGACGACGACTGGCAAATTTTCGTCGATCAAGGCATTTGGCCCATGCTTCATCTCCCCAGCCGGATAGCCTTCCGCGTGAATGTACGAGATTTCCTTGAGCTTCAGCGCCCCTTCGAGTGCAATCGGATAGTGAATGCCGCGCCCGAGATATAGAAAATCAGTGGTGCGAAAGAACTGATGCGCAAGCTCTTTGCATTGCGAGTCGCGCCGCAGGATGGCTTCCATCTTCTGCGGAATATTGGTGAGTTCCTGCATCAATCTGCGCGCTTCGTCCGTTTGTAGTTTGCCTCGCACTTGTCCCAGATAAATTGCGAGTACGGCAAGAGCCGTGAGTTGCGCCGTGAACGCCTTTGTGGAAGCAACGCCAATTTCTGGCCCTGCGTGTGTGTAAATCGTGCCGTTCGCTTCGCGCGTGAGCATCGAGCCTACGACATTACAAATGCCGAGCGATTTGGCCCCGTCGGCCTTGGCCTCGCGCTGTGCGGCGAGCGTGTCCGCGGTCTCGCCTGACTGGCTGATGGCGACGACGAGCGTGCGCGCGTCAACGATCGGATCGCGATATCGAAATTCGCTGCCGTAATCCACTTCCACCGGAATTCGCGCCAGCTTTTCGATCATGAACTTGCCGGCGAGCCCGGCGTGCCAACTCGTGCCGCACGCGACGATCTTTATATTCGTAAAATCGCGGAACTCAGCCTCAGAGATATCAATCGAATCGAGAAAGGCTTTGCCCGTGTCGAGCGATATGCGTCCGATAAAAGTGTCGCGGACGGCTCGCGGCTGCTCGAAAATTTCCTTCTGCATGAAATGCTTGAAGCCGCCTTTTTCCGCCAGAATCGGATCCCAGGAAATATGCTGCGGCGGGCGCTCCACTGTCTTGCCGTCCCCGTCCATCACGCGCACGCCCGATGGCGTAATCACGGCAATATCGCCATCCGCGAGAAAGAAAATCTCGCGAGTGTGATGGAGCAGCGCGGGAATATCGCTCGCGATGAAGTATTCGTGATCGCCGAGGCCGACAACTGATGGCGGGCCAAGCCTTGCGGCAACAATTTTGTTCGGGTCGCGCGTGGAAATCACCGACAGCGCGTACACGCCCGTCAGCCGCTTCACTGTGAGCCGGACGGCTTCTTCGAGCGGCTTATCTTTGGAATATTTCTCGACGAGATGGGCGATAACTTCCGTGTCCGTCTCGGTGACAAACTTGTGGCCTTCGCCGGTCAATTCTTTCTTTAGCTCAAGATAATTTTCGATAATGCCGTTGTGGACCACGACGACTTCGCCGGTGCAATCTCGATGAGGGTGGGCATTCTCTTCCGTCGGCCGGCCATGCGTCGCCCAGCGTGTGTGCCCGATCCCATATACGCCTTCGATCGGAGACTCGCGGAGCACTTCTTCGAGATTGTTCAGCTTCCCCGACGCGCGGCGGATTTCCAGCTTTCCGTTCTTGTTGACGACAGCAATTCCGGCGGAATCATAGCCTCGGTACTCGAGCCGATGCAGCCCGTCGAGGATGAGAGGAACCACTTTTTTGGGGCCAATATAGCCGACAATTCCGCACACTGAGCGCGACTCCTGCTGAAATCTCTCGATTCAGAGCTGCGAGAGTTCCGTCAATTCAGACTAGCATACTTTTTGCGGCGGCAAATTCGCGGGAGAAACGCGGATTCCATGCAAACACCGAAGCTGCGACAATCATTCGAGGATTTCAAATCGGAATTCTTCGATCACCGGATTCGTGAGGACCTCGCGGGAGATGCGCTCTACGTGCTGCCGAGCTTCGTCTTTCGTGATCCCGTCGAGCTGCAAAACAAAGAACTTTCCCTGACGCACGTCATGCACCTCCGCATAGCCAAGCGACTGGAGCGCATGATGGATCGTCTGGCCCTGAGGGTCGAACACCGTCTGCTTCAGCATTACCCAAACGTGTGCTTTCATCGGCCTCTCACAGTAAGTCCAGTTTTCTCGCGCCCGCGCGAAATTGCTCGAGCAACGGCCGTTTCTCCTCCGGCGGCAGAAAAGAGTGTGAAAAACTTGCCTCCGCGATTCTCGTAAGTTGCGACTCTGAAAGTCCGAGCGACGCGGCGTTCGAATATTCGGTCACCAAATCCGTGCCAAACATCGCCGGATCGTCCGTCGAGAGCACCACGATAATGCCGCGCTCCACAAAATCCCGCAGGGGATGGTCGGCCAGCTCAGCTTTCGGCTTGCCGATTTGCCGCGCGAGTGCGCCGGTGCGCAGATTGCTGGTCGGACAAATTTCCAGCGGAATCCTCAGCGTAGCCAGCCGCTCTGCGAGCACGGGATCTCGCATCGCAGCAATGCCATGTCCGATGCGCTCCACTCCGAGCAGTTCCAGCGATTCGCGCACAATCTCCGGTCCTCCGATTTCGCCGGCATGAATCACCACATGCAGTCCCTGGCTGCGCGCGAATTCATATACGGCGCGAAAATTTCCAGTCGGAACCGAAAGCTCATCTCCGCCAATTCCGAACGCCAGGACGCCGCGCTTCTGAAGCTTCGCGGCCAATACGGCCACCTTCATCGCCGCATCGGCGCCAAATTGCCGGGTGGCGTCGAAAATCCACATCATGCGCAGGCCGTTCTCGCGATAGCGATCGGCCACTTCGGCGAGGGCGTTGAAATTAACTTCAACGTTCTGGTTGTATCGCAGCATCACCCCGGCCGACACCGTCACTTCGGCATAAATTATGTTTTGCCGGACCAGGTCATCCGCCAGCCGGTGCGCGATGAGCGAGTAATCCTCCGGAGCTTTCAAATAGCCGGTCGCCCACTTAAACGCGTCGAGGAAGCCGGCAAAATCGGTATATTGGTAACGCGCGGCCGCGCTCTCCGGCGAAATCGCCACGCCGCGCCGCTCGCCGAGAAGGCTCACCTTCGCCGGGGTGATCGAGCCTTCGAGGTGGAGGTGAAGCTCCGCCTTCGGCAATTTTGCGATTTTCGCGGCCAGATCTTGCGAGTCTGCCATTTCTTTTTCAGCGTGAGGGAAGCTGGGGTTTCCCTGCGTTGACCCAGGCGGTCAACCAATAAGATGCCACGTCGGTGGAAGCGTCGGCGATCTGCCGCACCAGCACCGCGCCCGCCTGGCTGTAAAACCGGTCGTAATATTCATCCGTATAATCCGATAAATTAGCGCGAGCGCGCCGGTCGGATAGCAGCACGTTTTCGATCCACGAGTGCGCGCTCAGGCACATCTCAAACGCGTGGTCGGTCGGGTCCTGAATGTAACTGGGCTGGTTCGGACGTATGTAGAAGAATTGCGAGTACCGGTCAATCAGGCTCGATCCGAAGCGCGCCTCCACGCCCGTCTGATTCGAAAGATGCCCGTCAAAGTTCGTCGTCGTCGCGAAAGGATCGTGAGCTTCGGCCACGTAGAACGCGAGTTGCGCGGCGGCTTCGCGCGCGTCCTCCCAATTATGCGCGCGAAATGCATCCGTCAGTTTCTGACTCCACAGGCCGACGCTCCATGGCAGCAGGCCATTCGTGTCAAGCGTCCGCTTGCTGTACTTATAGGCCGCCACGCGGTAATCGCGCGGCAAATCCGCGTATGGATAAACGCCGTACTTTTCGAAGCGGAGGAAACGATTGTGCGCGAGCGTAGGGTTTTTCTGCGCTGCCTCAACCGGATCAAGCACATGCTGAATCAGAAACTGGCGATTGCCCTCGAAGTACGTGCGAATCTCGTCGGGAAGAATGTCCACCGCCTTCGTCGTAATAAGGCGCTCCGCGTTCGCAGCCCAGCCGATCGCTGCTGGTGCAATACACAGCAGGCTCACCAGCGCGATCATGAAGGCGGCGCGAGAAACAAATCTCATTTCTTAGGCTCCTGCGGCGGCGCAAACTCGCTGTGGTACCGGCTGTATCTGAAATAGATTACCAGACCGATAGCCAGCCAGACGAAGAAGCGAATCCAGGTTTCGATCTCCAACCCCATCATGAGCAAGAAACAAAAGGCGACACTTAATATCGGCACGACTGGACCGCCTGGCGCTCGAAAGCCTCGGCGCCGATTTGGATCGCGATACCGAAGTATCAGGACGCCGATCGAGACGAGCACGAACGCAAAGAGCGTACCAATGTTCGAGAGATTCGCCAGCGTTCCGATATCGAAAAGGCCCGCCGGAATTCCGACCGCAAAGCCGGCGATCCAGGTCGCAATGTCCGGCGTGCGAAATCGGGGATGTACGTGGCCGAAAATCTTCGGCAGCAGTCCGTCTCTCGACATCGCGAACCACACTCGCGCCTGTCCGAGTTGGAAGACGAGAAGGGAAGAGATCATTCCCATCATCGCGCCGAATAGAACTGCCAGCCGCGTCCAGTGCAAGCCAACCGAGCCCGTCTGCTCGCTGATTTTTTTAAGCGCGTTTACGACCGGTGCGGCATCGTCGAGCATGGATTGCCACGGCACCAGACCCGTCAGTACGACGGCGACGGCAATATACAGCACCGTGCAGATGAATAGCGTCAGTAGGATGCCGATCGGCAGGTCGCGTTGCGGATTTGTTGCTTCCTCGGCCGCCGTTGAAACCGAATCGAAGCCGATGTAAGTGAAGAAGATGATCGATCCGCCTGTGAGAATTCCCGGCCATCCATTCGGAACAAACGGGTGGTAATGCACGGGGTTAATGAACTCGGCGCCCGCCACAACAAACGCGATGATGGCCGCGATCTTCAGCAGCACCATGATGTTGTTTGCTTCGGCGGACTCGCGAATTCCGCGCACGAGCACCACCGTCAGCAGCATCACGATCAAGAATGCAGGGAAGTCGAATCCGAAATGCCAGCCCGGCACATAGAGGTCTTTCCCGGCGAAATCCTGAAGTCCGGATGGGAGGTACGCAGGCGAAATCCAGCGTAAGGGCGGATGCCAGCCGAACCAATCAAGCAGATTCACCATGTGCTGCGCGAATCCGACGCTGACCGCCATGTTGCTCACGGCGTATTCGAGAATCAGATCCCAGCCGATGATCCACGCGATCAACTCGCCCATCGTGGCGTACGTGTACGTGTACGCGCTTCCGGCGATGGGAATCATCGAGGCGAGTTCCGCGTAGCACAGCCCCGTAAAGCCGCAGACAATCGCGACGAGTACCAGCGAGAGCGCCAGTGCTGGTCCCGCGCCGGGTCGCCCGGTGGTTGCAGTGTGGTGAATTAGAAAATCGAGCAGCGGCGCATTCAGAATTGAGCTGGTGTCGAACTTTTGGCCCGCGATCGCCGTCCCGATTACGGTGAAAATCCCCGAACCGATCACCGCTCCAACGCCCAGCGCCGTTAGGCTCAACCAGCCAAGAGTTTTTTTAAGCCGCCTATCGGGATGTTCGGAATCGGAGATGAGCCGGTCAATGCTCTTTTTTTGGAAGAGCTGCTGGTTCACTCGCCACCTTCCCTCGTTTCCGGGGTTGCAGGACGAGAAAATGTAACCTGAGAGGGCCGTCTTCGCAATGGAATTACTGGCGGTTGGCTGTTGCGCCTACGCGAGTTGCAGATTTGCGTAACGCTCTTTTAATTTCTTTGTTCCGTGGTCCATAAAACTGACGGTCAGCATCCGGTCGTCGTCTTCTTCTTCGACCCCGATGATTGTGCCTATGCCAAACATTTGATGCTTCACTCGTGTCCCAACCAGAGGATGCGCCTTCGATCGCCCCGAGCCAGCGGTGCGGCCTACACCCGAGCGCCTTCCGAATGCCGGCTTCGGCCTCTGCTGGTAAAAATCAGGATCGGGCTCGTACCGTCGGGTCTCTCCCGCTTCCGCGAGCGATCCCGCGACCGTCTCGATCAACTCGCCCGGAATCTCCAGCAGAAATCGCGATGGCGCGGACGACCGCAGCCGCTCTTCACCGAAGTTGCGGCGATAGAGCGCTCGCGAGAGCGTCAGCAGCTTCTTCGCGCGCGTCATTCCCACGTAGCAGAGCCGCCGCTCCTCCTCGACGTCATCATTGTTGCCAACGGCGCGGCTGTGCGGCAACAACCCTTCCTCGAGCCCCGCGAGATAAACAATGTCGAATTCGAGCCCCTTCGCGCTGTGAAGCGTCATCAGCGTTACGTTGACGTTTTCCTCGTAATCGTCCGCAGCGGTTACGAGCGCAGCTTGATCCAGGACGTCCTGCAACGTCTGCCCGGCCTCTGTCGCCTCCGCCATCGCGTTGACGAGTTCCGTCAAATTTTCCATCCGCGACGTGTGCTCGAGTTTGTCCTGCTGCTCGATCCAGGCAAGATATCCCGTGCGATCGAGCGTCTGCCTGAGCATCTCGGCGGGTTCGAGATCGCGCACCTCGGCCTGCAGCGTCTCGATGAGGTAGCGGAATCCTCGGAGCGCCGCGCCGCTTCGCGTCACTCCGGGTTGTGCGACAGTTTGAATCGCGTCCCAAATGCTCGCAGCCTGCGTCTTCGACGCGCTCTGCAGAGTTTGAACCGTCGTCTTTCCAATGCCGCGTGGTGGCGTGTTCAACACGCGCAGGAGCGCAACGTCGTCTTCAGGATGAAAAAGAAGGCGCACGTACGCCAGCGCATCTCGCACTTCCGCGCGTTCGTAAAAGCTGAATCCGCCCACCACGCGGTAGCGAGTTCCAGTGCGCCGCATCGATTCTTCAAGAGCTCGTGACTGGGCCGTGGTGCGATAGAGAACCGCGATATGCGTCTCCGGCTCGTTCCGCACGGACCTCGAAATCTCACCGGTTATGAATTCCGCTTCGGTGTTGGCGTCTTGCGCTTCGAAGAAACGGACATTTTGGCCTCCGCCTTGCATCGCCTCGAGTGTTTTCCCGAGCCGCGAGCGATTGTGCGAGACCACGCCGGCGGCAGCATCGAGAATCGTCTGCGTCGAGCGGTAATTATTCTCCAATCGAACGATTTGCGTTCCGGGAAAATCTTCGATGAATCGCTTCATGTTCCCAGCGCGCGCCCCGCGCCACCCGTAGATCGACTGGTCCTCGTCTCCGACGACGCAGATATTCTTGTCTTTGCCCGCAAGCAGCCGCACCAGTTCTTCCTGCGCCGCATTTGTGTCTTGAAACTCATCCACCTGAATGTATCGGAGCCGTTTGTTCCACTCCGCGCGCGCATCCGCATTTTCCCTGAGAACACGCGTCGCCAAGAGAAGCAGATCGTCGAAATCAACAGCACCGGCGCGGCGCAGTATCCGCTCGTAGGTTTCGAATACGGCGGCAGCAGCGCGTCCCGCGGCGTCGTACGCCTCGCCGGCCATTTGCTCTGGAGTGATGCCGTGATTTTTAGCGTGGCTGATTCGTTCCCGAAAGCTTCGAGGAGTGTATTCGCGGTCGTCCAATTGCAATTCTTCGAGCGCAAGCTTTACGGCGCGGATCTGAGCGTCATCGTCGTAGATCGTGTAACCGCGCGGAAGTCCGATTCGTGTGGCCTCGCGCCGCAGCAGCCGCGCCGAGAACGAATGAAACGTGGCTATCCAAATGTCCGACGCGTCCAGGCCTCGCGTTCGCAGCAAATCCGTGATCCGCTGCTTCATCTGCTCGGCGGCCTTGTTCGTGAATGTGACGCAGAGAATCGACCGCGGATCGACGCCCATCTCCACCAGATGCGCCGCGCGGTAGGTGATCACACGCGTCTTGCCGGTTCCCGCGCCCGCAAGCACCAGCATTGGGCCTTCGGTCGCCAATACTGCCTCGCGCTGCTTCTCATTCAATTGTTCGAGTTCGGGCATGGATCGCTTTGGTCTTCTGTGAGACAGATTCTGTTTGAGACCGGCCAATTCTAGCGGAGCGCGGTCACTTCAGCAAATTCGCGCAAATTGCCGTGCAAAATTGCGGTCGACCGATGGGATCAGTGCTGAATCGTCGAGGCCAGCGGAATCTCGAAAAACATCAGCGGCTTGTTGCCGGCAACGATTTTTATATCGGGGATATAAAGCATGGCATCCGGCACCAGCGCGAAATCGTGGTCCACGTCAAAAAAAAGATAGCCGTGAATCGTCGCCATTGGCGGGATCACGTCGGCATCGAGCGCGAATGGGCGCAGCTCCTCCGTGAGCTTGTCCACTTTCTTGTCGTGCGTCGGGGTATTGACCGTCGGCAATCGCCGCTTCGTCGTCACGTCCGGAGATCCTCCAGGATAAATAATCAACCGCGCCACTTGCCGCGGAGTGAGTGACTCCACCTTATCGCGCACTTCGCCCGACGCCCCTATCTCGAGCCGGATCGTATTCATCGTGAGGCGCATCGGCTGCGGCGTTTCGTTGTGGAAAGTCACCTCGAGCGCAAGAATCCCGCCCTTGTACGGATTTTGTTTGCCGAAGATTTGCTCGGCCTTGGCCGCGTCAACGCACGGCTCGGCCGATACAGTTAGTCCTTCGTGATGGTCGTGCGCAGGCACCGTCGCAGTCGGCGCCGGAGGAGCAGGAGCTGGCTGTTCCTGCTGCGTGGATTGCGCACGTCCACTCGCCGCCAAAATGAGCAGCCCCAGAATCAAGCTCGCTTGTTTCATTGCTCGGAAGTTAAGATGCACCGTGGCCGGACCAAGTTGTGAGATGCTCGTGCGACTCGGTAAACACTATAATACTGGTTTTGTTTTTAGCATGTTGAGCGTGTTGTTCATCAGCTTGTTCATCGGCGCCCACTGTGTACTTTCTCTATAGCGTATTGACTGCCATGGGGATGCTCCTCCTGTCTCCCTACTTTGCTGTCAAGGGCTTCCGCACAGCCAAGTACTGGCACAATTTGCGTGAGCGCTTCGGCAATTTACCTCCGGAAGTTGTCGCGCGCGCATCGAAGGCGGAAGGCTCGATTTGGATTCACGCTGTTTCTGTGGGAGAAGTTCTGGCTGCGATTCCTTTCGGCAGGGAACTGAAGCAGCGCTACCCGGCGCGTAGCATCTTTGTCTCGACGACCACCGATACGGGCCAGCGCCTCGCGCGCGAGCGCTTCGATTTCGCGGACGGCGTTTTCTATTTTCCACTCGATTTCCGCGCGGCCGTTCGCCGCGCGTTTCGTGCCATTCGGCCGGCGCTCGTTGTCATCGTCGAGACGGAAATCTGGCCAAATTTTCTTCGCGAAGCGCGCGATCGCAATGTTCCTGTCGTCTTTATTAATGCGCGTATTTCTGAGCGTTCGTTCCGGCGCTCGAAAGCATGGCGCCACGTCTCGTTTGGCTTTTATGAAGAAGTGCTCGGTGACGCGACGCTGTTTCTCGCCCAGAGCGAGGCCGACGCCGAACGTCTCGATGAAATGGGCGCGCCGCCGGATCGCGTCGTCGTCACCGGCAACTTGAAATATGACGGCGAGCCTCCGGCCGTGGGCGCCTTCGTTAAATGGCTTGCCGAACAGGCGCAGGCGCAAGAGCGCTGGCCGGTGGTTGTTGCGGGAAGCGTCGTCGCGGATGAAGAAGAGTCCGTCCTCGCCGCCTACGATATCGTCCAGCGCCAATGGCGCCGCGCGCTTTTGGTTCTCGCGCCGCGAAAGCCGGATCGCTTCGACGTTGCCGCTCGCATTGTCGCCGATCGCGGCTGGAGAGCCGTGCGGCGCAGCACTCTCGATCTCACTCGTCCCCTGGATGAAAATGCCGACGTGCTCATTCTCGATTCCATCGGGGAATTGGGCGGAATGTATTCCATCGCCGATGCCGTCTTTGTCGGTGGCTCGTTGGTGGATGCTGGCGGCCACAATATACTCGAGCCGGCCTGGTTCGAGCGCCCTCCTGTATTCGGTCCTTCGATGGAGAACTTCCGCGACATGGCGCAACTCTTCTCCAGCGAAGGCGCGGGAATTCAAGTTCGCGCCGGCGAGCAGCTTGGCAAGACGTGGGTTCAACTCATTCGCGACACCGCTGTGCGCGACCGCATGGGGAAAAAGGCCAAAGACCTCGCCGAAAAGAATCGCGGGGCCACGAAGCGCTCGATCGAATACGTCGCGAACATTCTTCAGCCGGATCTTCTTCCGCAAGATCGGGGCCCGGCGTGACGTCATATCGCTCCGTGTTGCTCCCGCTTTCCGTACCGTATGAAATCTTCGCGCGCCTGCGCGCCTGGAGCTATCGAAAGGGAATCGCGCGCACGCGCCGCCTCCCGGGCGTCGTCATCAGCGTCGGCAATCTGACGCTCGGCGGCACCGGTAAGACCCCGTTCGTCATCTGGCTCGCTGGGAATCTTTTGGATCGAGGGAAGCACGTCGCGGTTCTTACCCGCGGCTACCGCGGCACTTTCCGCGGAATTCTGGGCAGCCATTGGAAGGACGAGATTAAGAAATCGCCTGAAATGTCGCCTGGCCTCAGTGACGAAACTCGCATCATGGAGAGCGAACTCGCAAACCACCCGGAAGCCGAATCCCTCTTCGCAATTGGCGTAGGTCCGGATCGCTTCGCCACCGGCTCCGAACTGGCGCAGGCGGGCTTTGACTGGTTCGTTCTCGACGACGGATTCCAACATCTGTCGCTCGCCCGCGATCTCAACATACTCTTGATAGACGCGACAAACCCATTCGGCGGAGGCCACGTTTTGCCGGCGGGCGGTCTTCGCGAGCCAAGATCCGCCCTCAAGCGCGCCGACATTGTCGTCATTACGCGAAGCAAACACGCCCCGGCGATAGAAACAATTGTCCGGCGCTACTCCTCGGCTCCGATTCACTATGCCACCCTGAATTTCCGAGGGCTTACCACGCTCATTTCGTACCATCACGGGGGCGCCTATACTCCGACGCCTCGAACTAAATTTTTCGCCTTCGGTGCCATCGGTAATCCCGCCGCTTTCTTCAGCAATCTCCGCGACTGGAAACTTCCTATCGTCGGCCACGCTGCTTTTCCCGATCATCATAAATATTCACCCGGCGATATAGAACATCTAGAAGCCCAAGCTCGAGCCGCCGGCGCGGACGCCTTGGTCTGCACCAAGAAAGATGCGATGAATCTTCAGGGTGTGATGATCCGCACCTTTCCGGTGTGGGTCTGCAACGTATCGCTCGAAATCCACGATCCCGCCGGCTTCTGGCGTAACGCCGCTGAAATTCTGAACGTCAAACGCCCGGAGATTTCGCTTTGAATATTCTCGTCCGCGCCCCGAACTGGGTCGGCGATGCAATCATGGCCATCCCCGCTCTGAAGGCGATTCGCGCTCGCGAACCGAATGCTGAAATAACAATTCTCGCTCGCCGCTGGGTCTCAGCTCTCTATCAGGGCCAGGGCCTCGCGGACCACTTGCTCGTGCTGGAAGATCTTGCGGATGCGTCCGCGACGCTTCGAGCCGGACATTACGCCGCCGCAATTCTCTTTCAAAACGCATTTCACGCCGCATGGCTGGCATGGCGCACCGGAATACCGGAACGCATCGGCTATGCACGGGATGGGCGCAGCGCGTTACTTACGCGCGCGATTCCCGTACCATCGCCCGGGGAAATCCCCGCTCACGAGACCTATTACTATCTCGAGCTGTTGCGTCGCGCCGGCTGGCTCAAGGAGTTACCCCCGGTTGATGAGATTCGCCTCAAAATCTCGTCTGAGAGCCGCGATCGAGCAGCGAAGCAACTCATATCTGCCGGCGCTCGACCGTCATCGCGCCGCATCGCCATCGCTCCCGGCGCGGCATACGGTTCGGCGAAATGTTGGCCGCCCGAACGATTCGCCGAACTTGCCGGCCGCTTGATTGCCCGTTTTGACGCCGATGTGATACTTTTCGGCGCGCCATCCGAGCGCGATATCGCCGCGCGAATTGCCTCGGGTATGCGGCATCGCGCCGTGAATCTCGCTGGCCAAACATCAATCGAAGATCTGCCCGCGTATTTCTCGGCATGCGGCGTTTTCATTGGCAACGATTCGGGCGCGATGCACGTGGCCGCGGCAGCAGGCGTTCCCGTTGTCGCCATCTTCGGTTCCACCGATCCCGATGGCACCGCGCCGGTAACTTCGCAGCGCACTCTGGTGCGCGTGGCGCCGTCTTGCAGCCCGTGTTTTTTGCGGCAATGCCCGGTGGACCATCGCTGCATGACGCGCATCGATGTAGGCTTAGTCGAAGAGGCCGCCCGAAAATGGCTCGAGCACGGAGGCAGGGAATAGCCGAGTGAGCAGCGCGAAATCGAATCCCGATCCGAAGCGCCGCGCAGTTTTTCTCGATCGCGATGGGACCATCGCCGAAGAAGTCGGCTACGCAAATCACATTAGCCGTTTCGTCGTTTACCCGTTCGCGGCAGCGGCCATTCGCCGCTTGAATGAAGCAGGTTTGCCGGTCATCGTCGTCACCAACCAATCCGGCGTCGCGCGCGGTTTCTTCCCGGAATCATTGATCGGCCAGATGCACGAAAAAATGGCCGAGGAGCTTGCCGCGGGCGGCGCGCACGTCGACGGGATGTATTACTGCCCGCACATTCGCGACGACCGATGTTCCTGCCGCAAGCCGCTTCCCGGTATGCTGGAGCGGGCCGCGCGCGAGCACAATCTCGAAATATCCGGCTCGGTGCTGGTAAGCGATCGCTATAACGATATTCAAATGGGACACGAAAATGGCTGCCGGACAATTCTCGTGCTGACCGGCTATGGCCGCGGCGATTACGAATGGAATCGCGCGAAGTGGCCGCGCCAGCCCGATTACGTGGTCGAAAATCTCGCGGACGCCGTCGAAATTATTTTGAAGGAAATGCGTTGACCGCCGCGCGAAAAAAGCGACAGCAGCCGGCTGCGGCCGTCGGGTCGAGCGCGGATTTGACGCGTCTGCTCGATCTGATCGCTGCATTTCCCAAGCAAACGATTGCGCTCGTGGGCGATCTCGTCCTCGATCAGTTCGTATCCGGCGAAATCTCCCGTGTCTCGCGGGAAGCTCCCGTCCTGATCCTGCGCCACCGCCGTACCCGCGCTCTCCCCGGCGGCGGCGCGAACGCACTCAATAATCTCGCCGATCTCGGCGCTCGGGTACTCCCCGTCGGCGCGGTCGGCGACGACAGATCGGGCCTCGCGCTACTCGAATACTTCCGCCGAAAACGTATCGATGTATCCGGCATCGAGAAAGTCCGCGGCTGGACCACTCCGACCAAAACTCGCTTTCTCGCCGGTTGGACGCACACCACCGAGCAACAAGTTTTGCGTGTCGACGACGAGCCGGCCGAACTCGTTCCCGCTCAGGTGCAAAGGAAAATCGCAAAGAAGCTCCGCGACCGCAGCCGCCACGCACGCGCAGTTCTCGCGTCCGATTACGGTTTCGGCTGCGCGACGCCTGAAATCCTCGCGAGTGTCCGCGACGGCAGGCTCACAACGCTCGATTCGCGCCACTCGCTTCCTGCCTTCAGCCAGTCTGGTATCACCGCTGCCACGCCGAACGAATCCGAACTCGAAGCGCTCTACCAGAAGCGCATCGGCAACGACGCGATGATCCTCGAGGAGCTTGGCCGCCGCGCTCTCGGCGAGCTGCACCTGAAGGCGCTCCTCGTCACCCGCGGGAAAGACGGCATGGCGCTCTTCGAGCAAGGCCAGCCGACGCGATTGATCTCAATTTTCGGCTCCGAAGAGGCTGCGGATGTGACCGGCGCCGGCGACACGGTGATCGCCGTTTTTACGCTGGCTCTCGCCGCCGGCGCGACTTTTCTCGAAGGGGCCCACCTCGCAAACTACGCGGGCGGAATTGTTGTAATGAAACGCGACACGGCAACCGTAACCTGCGCCGAGCTCGAAAACGCCGTGCGTTCCTCTGCCACATCAATGCGCTGAAGGCCAATGGACACGTCAAAGAAAATTCTCGGCCGCGACGAACTCAAGCGCGCGCTCGAGCCCCATCGCAAACGCGGCGAAAAGATTGTCCTCGCGAACGGCTGCTTCGATCTTCTGCACGCCGGCCACATTCGCTACCTCAGGGGCGCTCGAGCAGAGGGCGATGTTCTCGTCGTGGCCATAAATTCCGATTCGAGCACCGAATTGCTAAAAGGCCCCGGACGCCCGGTTCTACACGAGCGTGGCCGCGCCGCTCTTGTCGCCGCGCTCGCTTCCGTGGATTTCGTCGTCATTTTCCCCGAACCGAACGTCGAATCGCTCTTACAGGATCTCCGCCCCAACGTCCACGCCAAGGGAACCGACTACACGCCCGAGACGGTCCCTGAGCGCAGCGCGTCCGCGCGCCTCGGTATCCGCGTCGCCATCGTCGGCGATCCCAAGACTCACTCGACGCGTGATCTGCTCGCTAATATTCGCAAGCGCGCCGATGGCTGACCGGCGCTTCCTCATCGTCCGCCTCGGCTCGCTCGGCGATATCATTCACACGCTCCCGGCGTCAGCAGCGCTCAGAGATTCTTTTCCGAGTGCACAAATCGACTGGGTGGTCGAATCTCACTGGATGCCGGTTCTCGACGGCAATCCCGATCTGAATAGCGTCATCCCGCTCAATCGTTCAAGCACCGCGAGCGTGTTGGACTCGGTGGCGTGCCTTCGCGGCGCGCATTACACTTCGGCGCTCGATTTTCAGTCGCTCTACAAATCCGCGCTTCTCGCCCGCGCTGCCGGTGCGAAGGAAGTGCTCGGCTTCGATTGGGATTACGCGCGCGAAGGCCCGGCGTCGCTTCTGTATTCCCGGCGCATCCATCCTTCCGGCGCGCACAAAGTGGAACACAATCTCGCGCTCGCCGAAGCCGCCGGCGCGAAGCACGCCGCGCCGCGATTTGTTTTGCCGGAATCTATCGAAGCAAATAAATGGATCGGCGAGCAGCTTCCCAAGCACGGTCTGACGGAATTTTATGTCATCGCTCCCGGTGGCGGCTGGCGATCGAAGTGCTGGCCTGCTGAAAGATTTGGAGAGCTTCACCAGGAATTGTCGAGGCGCTACGGCTTGCGTGGCGTTGTTAGCGTCGGCCCGCGCGAGGACGCTCTCGCAAAAGAAGTGATCGAAGCCGCTGGTGACTCCGCTCGAATCCCGCACGCGATGGACCTCTTGCAGTTAACGGCGTTGCTTCGCCGCGCAAAATTCGTCGTCGCGGCAGACACGGGGCCATTGCATCTAGCGGCCGCGCTCGGCACGCCCGTCGTCGGCCTATACGGCCCGACGGATCCCGCGCGCAACGGTCCGTACGGCACCCGCGCCGCAGTAGTCCGCAAGGCGCTGCCGAGGGAAACGACTTACAAGCGCGGCACGTCCCATTCTCCCGCCATGCTTCGCATCGAAGTCGCAGACGTCGTCTCCGCTGTAGGCACGCTCGTGGAGAATTCCTGATGGCGGGAGCCTGGGTTACGCGCTGGCGCGTTCGTGCCGGTTACCCGCTTTCAATTCTCTATATCGCACTGGCGGCGCCCACGATCGCGTTCATCGCCATCGGCGCAGCAGTAGCGGCCATCGGCCTCATCGTTCGCGGCGCTGCTGCAGGGCATCTGCGCAAGCTCGAGACTCTCACGACTTCAGGCCCATACGCCTGGACCAGAAACCCGCTCTATCTCGGAAGTTCGCTGCTGGCAGCGGGCTTCGCCGTTGCCGGCCATTCCCCATGGAGCGCCTTGGTGATCGCGGCGTACTTCCTCATCTTCTATCCCGCCGTGATGAAAAAAGAGGGATCCGAACTTCACGTGCGCTACGGAAAAGCTTTCGATGACTACGCCGCCCGCGTGCCCCTATTTTGGCCCCGCCCGCCCAAGCGCGCCGACGCCGGGACTGCAGGGTCTGGAAACACCGAAGCGCATTTTTCTTGGCAGCAATATCGCCGCAACCGCGAATATCAGGCGGCCATTGGAGTTCTCGGCGCGCTTCTTCTCGTGTGTCTGCGAATGATCGTGCGCCGTCGCACAGGATGGTAACTTTTCAATTCCACGCGGGACTTCAGCGGACTACTGCAAACGGTAGATTTCGTGCATCACGCGCTGAAATTTCGGCCGGTAGAGAAGATCGAACGCCCGCTCTTTCCCGGGAAACATGTCGAGCGCCAGCCTGCGCGTTGCCGCGGCCATTGACGACGCTTCTTCAGGGGATAGACTGCCCGAAGCAATCGTATCGAGCGCCAAATAAACCAAAATTCGCAAACGGCGCATCCGCCTGCTTTCGTCGTCGATTTCTTCTTGGGTTGGTTTTTGCGTCTGGGTCGAATCCATCATTGGCCTAGAATCGTAATCCAGTCTAGTATAACCCTTGAAGTCGGCGCGCCAATAGTACGGCCGGCCAGGTTTCCACAATGCCATCAGACAAAAACGAAGCAGATCAAAACGAACGCAGCGTCGTGATTCACGTCGCTGGAACGATGGCCGAGGCGATGGTGATTCGCTCGCTGCTCCAAAGCGCGGGCATTCGCTCTCCGGGTTCCGTCTCCATGGATCCCTTTCCTCTTCGCGAAGCGCCCGAAGGAACGCACGGCGAAGAAATCGTCGTAATGGAGTCCGAGGCAAAGATAGCGAAGGATGTCATTGCAACCTATCTTCGCGCCGGCTCCAGCGATTCTGCTTCTGGCGGCGCGAAGAAGTAACCGTTCAAATTGATCGAGCCGGTACCGCTGTAGCGCGATAAAGCCACTCCGATTTTTCCTCCGCTATTCCGCTGGGTGCGTGTCCCGGTATGTTGTGACGTGCAGACTCTTCGCATTCGAAATCGTCGTGACGGCTCCGTCGAGATCCGTCCGCAGCACTCTCACCCCGTCCTTCTGATAGCGATCGAGAACCGCGGCGTGCGGCTGCCCAAATGTGTTTCCCTCGCCGACGGAGATCACCGCGATTCGCGGCGCGACTGCGGCCAGAAACTCATCCGTAGACGAAGTCTTGCTACCGTGATGCGGCACCTTCAGAATATCCGCGGACAGCGCATCGCCATCCGCGATAATTTCCTTTTCTGCTTTTTGTTCGATGTCTCCCGCGAGCAGGAACCGCGTCGCGCCGGATTCCACACGCAACACCAGCGAATTATTATTCGGATTTGACGCCAACTCGCTCGTCTCGCTCGGCCAAATCACTTCTCCGTGCGCGTAACCGAAATCGAAAGCGTTGCCGCGATGCTCGTGAACCACCGGCACTCCCGCCGCCTGAGCTTGGGCGATCAGTTCTCGATAAGCGCGCGTGTCCACGTCGGATCCGACCCAAAGTTGCCCGACACGAAAATCATTCAGAACCGCGCGCAAGCCATCGAGATGGTCGTGGTGCGCGTGCGTCAACGCGACAACGTCGATTCGTTTCAGCCCGCGCGACCATAGGTATGGCGCAACTACTTCCTCCCCAATATCAACTGCCGCGCGATATTGCCCGGGGAACTCGCTGCCCGTTTCACCTCCGCCATCGATCAGCATCGTGCGCCCGTCCGGAAACGCCGCGAAGATGGAATCGTCCTGGCCGACGTCGAGTACAGTCACTTCCATCGCGCCCGTCGCGACCTGAGGCCGAAATGGATGCGTCGCCGCTGCAAGTGTAATTGTCGCGAACACTCCGGCAGCCGCCAATTCGCATACGCGTAAAACGCGTGAGCGTTTTTGTGATGTCATCGCAACCCGTCGCTTCGGCCCTGAGCGTCTCGTTCTGTTCGCGTGCACCAGCGCGCATAGCGCCACCAGAGCGGCGAGCCACGCGATCATCAACCATCCGGGCGGCGCGGGAACTCGATATGACGCGCGAGGAAGCGCCGCGAACCAGTGCACCGACGCAAGAAGTAATCTGCACAAAACTAGCAGCGCCATCGCCAACGCGTCCGCTAGCCGCTTCCACAGGAAGCTCACGCCCAGCATCAGGTAACCCATGGGCACGATCAGACCTGTCAAAAAAACAGCCGGCACATTACTAAGTGGCCCCGCAAGCGTCACACGATGAAATTGGAGCGCGAGCATCGCCAGCATTCCAGCTTGCAACGCGAACGACAGAAGAATGAGTTCCCAGATTCGCAATCCCGCGCGAATCGGCGCCGCGAGCAAGTCGTTCGAGCGTGACGTAAACGCCGCCGGCAGGCGCTTCGCCAGCCAATTCGAAGCAGCACGCAAGTCCAGCCGGAATTGCGCGACTTTCGGCCGATGTGAGGCGTCACGCGTGAAGTCTCCCCAATGCGCGAGCCCCGCGAGATACGGTTCTCCCGTCCGCTCAATCCACGGCAGCGCGAGACCTGCGATCATACCGGCCGCAAGAAATGACAACTGAAAGCTCGAATCAATCAATTCCGACGGCCGCCACAGCAGCAGCACCAGAGCGGCAAGCGCGACCGTATTTAGCAGCTCCACACGCCGAAAAAAAGGCCGCGCGGCCAAATAAAATGCGGCCATCAAAGCCGCGCGCAAAATCGGCGGCCGATCCTGCACGATCCCAACGTACGCAACCAGCGCGCCGAACGTCACCAATCCTGTCAGCCACGCTGGCGAGCGCAATTTCCGCCCGAGCCAAAGCAAGAACACGCACAAAGCGCCCACGTGGAGTCCCGCCACCACAAGCACGTGATACGCGCCCGTCTTTTGAAATTCGGTGGACACTTCGGAAGTAACGAACATCCTGTCACCCAAAAGCATCGCGCGCAGGATCGCGGCTTGCTCGGGTGCGGATGCGAACGCAGCATCAAGACGCGCCAGCAACGCGCCTCGCGCCCGCGCCAGCCGGTAAGGAATTCCAAGCGGCGGCGTGCTCACTTTCTGCAGCAACTCCGCGCTTCGCAGCGACCCCATCAAGTCAATTCCTTCGCGCGCAAGCTGCGCTCGCGCATCACCGGCTCCCGGATCCATGAAATTCCTCGGCGCATGCGCGCGCATCAGCGCCTCGACACGATCTCCCGCTCGAATGTCCGGCAAAGTCTCGTCGTGCCGCGGATTAAAGTAGTAATTCATGCGCAATCCGCCCGACACAGGCACCGCGCGCCCTGCCGCCTCCACGCTCTCGAGGTCCATCTCGTATCGAACGCCCCACGGCAATCGCAGCGGATCTTCACGCAGCCGCCCTCGCCATCGCAGCGGTTCACTTGTGTCAATCCTCTTCTCGGAAACCATCCGCGCGATTCCGTTCGTCGGCACGATCACACGTTCAAGAGAGGCCGCGGCTCCGCCCAAGGCTGCCCAAGCGATCAGCGCAGCCATCCATGCGGGCCACGTTGAATTTAAAAAACGCAGAAGCAGAGCAGCGAGAAGAATAAGTAACGCAGTAGATGCGAGCCAGAAGGGCAGTGGTAGCGGCCGCGCTAGGCGAAGCAGCATGCCGCCAGCGAACGCCGCGACGATCCACACCGCCGGAACTCTCATCACCGTTTCACAAGTTTCACCATGCTTTCGATATGGAAAGTTTGAGGAAATAGATCGAAAAGGTGAACTACGGAGACCGCGTATCCCTGCGCCACGAGTATTTCCAAATCCCGCGCCATTGTTGACGGCTCGCACGACACGTATACGATCGTCGCCGGCCCCACCTTACACAGCGCCGCTGTCCCTTCGACGCCAAGCCCGGCCCGCGGCGGATCGAGCACAACGCAATCGGTCTTTTGCCTCGCCCGGCTCAAAAATTCGACCGAATCGCTTTCGCGAATCTCGATTTTATTTGTCGCCCGGTTCTCAGGCGCCGCCGCGTTGTCTTTGAAATCCCGTACCGCCACCGGATTCGATTCTGCTGCGATCACCCGCCTAAATTTCCGCGAAAGCGGAAGCGAGAAAAGCCCTACGCCCGCGAAAATGTCAACCGCCAACTCCCCGGTTCCCGCGGCCTCGGCTACCGCCTGTGCCATCTCCCCCACCAGAAATCGGTTCACCTGAAAGAACGAAAGGTGGCTCACTCGATATCGAAATTCTCCAACGCTGTAGTTCAGAGATCCCGGCCCTTTCAGCTCCATGCGATTCTGCTGGACGTCCTGAAAAAGGACACTCGCGAGAGTTGGAATTTTCTCGCGCAAAAGTTGCAGAGTCTCACCAAACGTCTTCGGAAACTTAGCGTACGTGAGCGTGAGTAGCACCGATTCGTCCCGCTCATCGGCGAAAGCCTCCACTTCCCGCAGGGATGGCGGAAGTCCGCCGCTGGAAAGCAGCTCTCGTGTCGCGTGAAATGTCGCCAAAATCCGCGGAGACAATATGGGGCAAGTCTCAATCGGAACGATCGCCGTTGAACTCGCCTGAAAATATCCGATTTGCGGCGCATCATCGATCCCGCTCTCGCGCACTTTCCACTGCGCCCGGTTTCGGTATCCCCACGGCGGCGACGCATGCGTGACGATCGGCCCCGTCCAATCAATCTTCCCGATCCTCCGCAGCGTTTCCCTCAGAATTTGCTCTTTGTATCGGAGCTGCGCCTCATACGGAATGTGCTGGTAATGGCAGCCACCGCAAATTAGAAAGTGCGGGCAATCAGCCGCGATCCTTTCGGGCGACGGTGTGAGCACGCTTTCCAGCCGTCCGCGAATAAATTTCTTTTTCGTCTCCGTAGGAACAACGGCGACAGTTTCACCCGGCAGAACGAACGGTACAAACACCGTCGCGCCCTCGTGGTGCGCGAGGCCATCTCCTCCATAAATTAACTTTTCGATTTTTACATCCATGGTTGTCCGATGTGCTTCAGGTCAGGTAAAAAAGGCTCAGCCGCGGCACGCCAAAACTTTCAAGCAGCCGCTTCTGCGTATACTGTCGTTCGAGTTGCGCAAGCTGTTCCGCGGTCATCTTGCGGCGATAAGGCGCAAGTTGCCGGTCCATCTCACGCCGGATGTTCAGCAGCGTCTCCTCGCTCGAGCCCGATTGCAGCGCCGGCAAGAGTCTTTCTTCCAGGACCGTCAATCTCCGTTCAAAATCCTCAAGGTCGAGCGCCGCCGGCGAATCGAGCTCGGTCGCAATTTCATCGAGACGCTTCGCCGTCTCTTCAAGTTTCGCTGCCAATCCAGGTTCAACACCTTGTCTATTGCGGGCAGCCCGAAGTTTCTCCGCGTTGCGCCTCAAATAGCCGCGAAGCTCGTCGCGCGAAAACGGTTCAGCCGTCGGCCGCGCTGCCCGCGATGCATCCTGCGATGGTCCAGCGCCCGCTGCTGCTTCTTGCAGCTCCGCAGCAGCATCGAGAACTGCATCCACGCAATAGGCGAGACTCTTCAGCGATCGCCCGCCCGCCGCCCGTCGCGATCGCCCGTAGCTCTCAAACGCCCGATCGATCCCTTTCAACACGGCGGTAAGAGGAATGCCGGACTTCTGCCACGTCTCCACAATCGCCCAATCAAGCGGCGAAACGAGAATGTGAGCCCCGCGCTTGCGCCAGAAATATTCCTCAATCTCGGTGAAATAATTGAAATAGTTGAACGATTCCATGCGCGATGGCTGGCCGCTGCGGTTCAGCGCTCTGATTTTGGCGGAACGCCAACCGCCTGAGGTGACGCGTGGCGTTCTTTGCCGGACCGGACGCCCGCGCCGGAATTTCGCTCCCAAATAATCCGCAGTCCGTCGAGCGTAAGAAATTCGTCAATCGTCTCGATATGCCGCGAGCCTTTTCCAATCAACGCCGCCTGCCCGCCCGTCGCCACCACTCTCGTCTTTTCCCCAAGCACTTTCTTCATGCGCTCAAGAATTCCGTCCACCATGTCCACGTAGCCGTAATAAAGCCCCGACTGCATGGACGCGACGGTGTTTGTCCCGATAATTTTCCCCGGATCCTTAATCTCGACGCGAAACAGCCGCGCGGCCCGCGCAAAAAGCGCGTCCGCCGAAATCCCAATTCCTGGCGCCAGCACTCCGCCAAGATATTCCCCGCGCTCAGAGACCGCATCGAAATTGAGCGCGGTCCCAAAATCCACGGAAATGCACGGCCCGCCATATTTCTCGTACGCCGCAACAGCATTCACAATCCGATCCGCGCCCACTTCCAGCGGATTATCGTAATGAATCGGCATTCCGGTCTTCACGCCCGGCTCAACAAAAAGCGCCTTCAAATGAAAATACCGCTCGGACATTCTAGCGAGCGTCGAATTGAGTTGCGGCACAACGGAACTGATGATGACCCCGTCAATTTCGCTCGAATCAAGCGACGCCAGCGTAAAAAGATCGCGCGCCAGAATTCCATACTCGTCAATCGTCTGCTCGCGCGAGGTCGTAAGCCGCCAATTCGCCACTAACTCGCTGTCGCGATACACGCCGAGGACAGTGTTCGTGTTTCCGACATCCATCGTCAGCAGCATTACGCCTCCGTCACGTCGCCGGAAATCACCGGCACCACGCGGCCGTCATCCCGCGCCACGCGAAGAATCCCGCTTGGTTCGAGCCCTTTCGTCGTACCCACAAACGAATCAGTTGCCGTCGTAATCCGCACGCGTTTGCCCTGATAGTAGCTCGATACTTCCGAGAATCGCCGAATGATCGGCCCCGAACCTTCCGACAAAAGAAGATTGTAGTAGCGGTCGAGGTGGCGCAGCAACCGCACAAGAATGTCGAGACGTGAATGAACGTGCCCGCTCTCGATGCGCAGCGATGTCGCGATCGACGCAATCTCCGCGGGCATGCGCGATTGATTCACGTTGATCCCAATGCCAACCACCGCGTAGTGCACGCGATCAGGCTCAGCCTGCATTTCCGTCAAAATGCCGCAGAATTTTTTGCCACCTAGCAAAAGATCGTTTGGCCAGCGAACATCGGGCGCCGCGTCTAATTCTTCCGACGTTGCGTCACGCGCGGCCAGCCCAGCGACGAGCGTCAAAAGCGAAGCCTGCGCAGGCGATATCGCCGGCCGCAGCAACACGGTGCAATATATTCCGGCAGACTTTTCAGATGACCACGACCGTCCCGCGCGCCCCCGCCCCGCAGTTTGCTCCTCCGCGATGACCACAGCGCCATGCGGTTCGCCTGCGTCGGCGAGCTTCATGGCGATGTCGTTCGTCGATTCCACTTTGAAGAAATGGTAGTTGTGCTTCCAGAAGGGCGTATTCAGCAATTGCCGGCTGATCAATTTCGGTGCGAGGATGTCCGGAATGCGATTGATGTGATAGCCCGTGCGCGCATGCCCGCTCACGTCCACGCCCAGCGCGCGCAGCTTCTGCACCCAGCGCCACACCGTCCCGCGCGAAACTCCGATCTCGCTCGCAATCTTCTCGCCGCTGATAACGATCGTGGTGTTTTCTGAGAGAAGCGTCAGCAGAGCATCGATCCGGCGGTCCGTCAGGCCGCGAATCACTTTGAGGCGTTTGGGTTCCATGCGAGCGTGCAAGGTTACTTGAGCCGCGCTCCCGCAGCAAGCAGCCGAGCGCCGAACACTCCGGGTTGTCCGCTATTGAAGCTGCGCGAGCCGTTCGCCGAGTTTCTTCCGCTCGGCTTCGCGTTCGGCGAGCGTGTTCTCGAGATTGCGGATAATTTCAGCCGGCGCCTTGCTGCGGAAATTGTCGTCCGCGAGCCGCGCGCGTTTCGATTCAATGTCCTTAACGAGCCGATCGGCATCTTTCTTGATCTTATTGATCTCCGCCTGCTTATCAACGCCTTCTCCGTAAGCAATCCGCAGATCGAACTGCGCGGTCGACCGCATCAGACCGCCCTTCGAATCAAGACGCCCCGAAGACAGATTCAACGCCGAGAGGCTCGCGAGCCGCAAAATCGGATCGAGATTTTGCCGAACGAGCGCCCCGAACGCTCCATCCGCGCTCGACAAATCCGCCGCAATCCTCTTCTTCGGATCAATCTTTAATTCCGCGCGAATATTTCGCGCAGCAGTAATGATTTCCTGCAACTGCACCATCTGCCGTTCCGCATCTTCGTTAAGCCACGCAGCCTTCGGTTCGGGAAACGCCTTCAATGCGATGGAGCGTTCGCCCTCAGCCTGCGGTAGCCGATGCCAAAGTTCCTCGGTGATAAACGGCATAATCGGATGCAGCATGCGCAGCGCAGCATCGAGCACAGCGAACAAATTCCGCCACGCCGCGATTGCCGCCTCGCGATCCTCGCTCAGCAGTTGCGGCTTAATCCACTCAATATACCAATCGCAAAGATCGCCCCAGAAAAAGTGATAGACGGTCTGCGCCGCTTCGTGAAATCGAAATTCGCCGAACGCCGAATTCATCTCCCCGGCAACGCGCGTAAGTCGCGAGAAAATCCATCGATCCGCAAGCGCGCAAGCGCCGCCAGCCGACGACGCGTAAGGCGCCTTCGCTCGAATCTCAGGCGCCGCAAGCTCCTCAATCGCCGCGCCTGTCGCCGCCTCGAATTTCTCGAGATTGACGAAAAGAAATCGCGCCGCATTCCAAATCTTATTCGCAAACGCCCTCGCCGCAAGGATGCGGTCGTCGCTCATGATGATGTCGGTCCCAGGCGCGGCCATGCTCGAAAGCATGTAACGCATCGCGTCGGTCCCGTACTGCTTGGTCATCTCCAGCGGATCCACGCCCGTGCCCTTCGTCTTCGACATCTTCTCGCCGCCGGCGAGCCGAACGAGCGAATGAAGGTAAAGCCGCCGGAAGGGAACTCGCTGATCGGCCCGAGCGCCTGATGTCAGATGCAATCCCATCATGATCATCCGCGAATCCCAAAAAAACAGAATGTCGTAGCCGCTAATCAGCACACTGGTCGGATAATACGTCCGCAAATCATCGGTATCATCCGGCCAGCCGAGCGAAGAAAATGGCCACAAAACGGAGCTAAACCACGTATCCAACACATCCGGATCCTGCGTGAGCTTCGCGCCGCCGCATTTCGGGCACATCGTCGGCACGCTTGCCGCGCGCGCATGCCCCTCAACTAGCTCTACCTGAGAATCGCGCGCCGGAACCAGCTCCTTGCAATCCGCGCAATGCCAAATCGGAATCCGATGGCCCCACCAAAGCTGCCGCGAAATGCACCAGTCGCGAATGTTCTCGAGCCAATTCAGCAGAATCGTCCGCTGATTATCGGGAAGCACTTCAATCGTTGCGTCGCGAACGACTTTCTCGGCTTCCACCGCCAGTGGTTTCATATTGCAGAACCATTGCGTAGAAATTCGCGGCTCAATAATGGCCTTGCAGCGATCGCACGTGCCGATCGCGTGAGTGTGCTCCGCCACCTTCTCGATCAGCGAAAGCTTTTCGAGATCCTCAAGGACGCGCGCCCGCGCTACGAATCGATCAAGGCCGGCGTACTTTCCGCCGGCTTCGCTGATGTGCGCTTCGTTGGTCATGATGTCGATTTCGGGCAGGTTATGCCGCTTGCCGATTTCGAAATCGTTGGGATCGTGCGCAGGCGTAATCTTCACCACGCCAGTGCCAAATTCGCGGTCCACGTAAGCATCCGCAATCACCGGAATTTCGCGGTCCATCAGCGGCAGCAGCACTTTCTTGCCGATGAATCGCTGATAACGCTCGTCGTCCGGATGCACCGCAACGGCCGTATCGCCAAGCATCGTTTCTGGCCGCGTAGTAGCCACCACAAGAAATTCGTTCGAGCCAACCACCGGATACCGAATCGACCAAATCTGCCCCACGCGCTCGTTATGCACCACCTCCAGATCGCTGATGGCCGTCTGGCAACGCGGGCACCAATTTACGATGTAGCGCCCGCGATAGATCAGCCCTTCGTGGTAAAGCCGCAGAAACGCCTCAAGCACCGCGCGATACAGCGCCGGCTCGAGCGTGAACCGCTCCCGCGTCCAATCGCATGACGCGCCCAGCCGAATCATCTGTTGCTTGATCGCGCCGCCGCTCTCCGCCTTCCATTTCCACACCCGCCGCTCGAATTCCTCGCGTCCAAGGTCCTGCCGCTTGATTCCTTCCTTTGCCAGCACCCGTTCGACAACAAACTGCGTCGCAATCCCCGCGTGATCCATCCCCGGCAACCAGAGCGTCCGGTCGCCCAGCATTCGGTGCCAGCGCACCACAATATCGATCTGCGTATGTTCGAGCATGTGCCCGATGTGAATCGACCCGGTAACATTGGGCGGAGGAAGAACGATCGAAAATTTCGGCCCGTCGTGCGAATTTTCTGCGCGATAAAGATTTTCGTCGAACCAGGCCTTGGCCCAGCGTTCTTCGATCTCCTGCGGCTCGTAAGCTTTTGGTATTTCTAGCGTCATGAAATGCCTGCAATTCTGACTCGATTAGAAGTGACCGGTGATGATTGTTTTGTTTGAGTTGCAGCGATTTCTAATCGTTTTCGTGTCTCGATTAGAAATGGCTCTCGAGGCGACATCTCGCCGCCGATTTTGATTTTCGGTGATTGGGCGGAAAATCGCCGGCAAGATGCCGGCGCTAGGAGAACATGCTCGGTCCGCCGGGTAGGAGACGCCGAATTTGTAAATCGTAGAGGCGTGTTTTCAATCATTTGACACCGGTTCCCAATGTCCTCGCTCCGTATTGCATTCCTGTCTCATTACATAATTTCGCGGCATTTTAACATGCACCCCCGGGGTACCAGCAAATCCACAGGGTACTGGAGCTACGAGGAAGTGCTCGGGAATCAGCAGAATTCGAGTTCGAAAATATACGAAAATCGTGCTCCGGATGTGGCGGAAAACGGAAAAGTCAAAATGGTAAAGGGTCTTGGATCGTTGGCACGGTCGAAGGCTGGGGATTTCTCATGGGCCAGCGCTAAAGCGCATGATTTCAAGGGCAATTCTTTCGGAGCGCTAAAGCGCTCCTCCCCCGCATGAATGCGGGGGCTCCCACCGAAAATCATTAAATTCATCTTGACAATATAGATATCGTACGATATATATATTGGCATGGTCATGAACGAAGCTAACGCTGAACGGTTTCTGCCGCTTAAACCCCAATGGTTCCACATCATGCTCACGCTCGCCGGTGGCGAGCAGCACGGCTACGGAATCATGCAAGACGTGCTGAGTCGAACCGCCGGGAAAGTGCGCCTATGGCCGGCGACACTCTATGGCTCGATCAAGCGGCTTATCGAGGCTGAACTGATCGAGGAATCCGACGAGCGGCCTGCGCCCGAATTGGACGACGCGCGACGGCGGTATTACCGGCTGACGGCCCTCGGTAGGGACGTTCTCGACGGGGAATGCGAGCGCCTCCAGGAATTAGTTCGCGCAATCCAAGTGAACCAGGCCCCATCGAAACAAGACCAGCACGTGAACCAAGACGACATGGTGACGGAATGAACTTCGCGTGGCGCATCTACCGCCGGTTGGCGGAAGCCTTCCCGCACGAATTCAAATTGGCTTATGGCACTGAGGTGACGCAACTCGGTCAGGACGTCTTCCAAGACATTGCCAGGAGGCACGGTATCACCGGCCTGATCCGGCTGATCGCAGACATCGCGATTCGGGTGCCGATCGAATATCTGGCCGAAATGCGCGGCGACATGCGCTACGCGTTGCGAGCGCTGATCAAGTCGCCCGGATTTGCGCTGGTCGCCATCATTTCGATGGGACTCGGAATTGGACTGACGACGAACGTTTACAGCTCGAAATGGGCGTTTCTATTTCGATACCTCCCGGGTGCGGCGAATGCCCCAAACCTGGTGATGCCTGATAAGCCGGTCTCGTATTACTACGTCGAACAGTTTCGGGAGCAAAAGAGCCTGTTCTCCGGAGTCGCCGCATTTCAGAGCGGCATCCCGTTCAATGTCACTTTCCAGGGTGGTACCAGTTCGAAACCAGAGCGCGTGTATGGGCAGCTTGTATCGCCCGATTATTTTTCCGTACTGGGCGTGCAACCGCAGCGTGGAAGAGTACTGAGCGCCGCACTTGACCGCGCCGGTGATTCGCCCGCGATAGTGATCAGCGATCGATTCTGGCGCAATCGCCTCAATTCCTCTCCCGACGCCGTTGGGCAAATTCTTCGCCTGAACGGGCAAATCGCGACCATCGTGGGAATCACTCCAAAGGATTTCAATGGCGCGCTGTCTATATATTCAACTGAGCTGTATGTCCCGAACACGGTCTCGGCTGCACTCGCTCCGGAACTCGGCGACGACCTTCTACATCGACGCAACGCCAAGGAATTCATGGCACTGATGTGCTTGGAGCCGGGCGTCACGATTGACTCTGCGGAAGCGGCTCTCGATGCGATCACACGTCGTCTCGATGCGGAGGATTCTTCGTCGCCAACGCGAACAGACAAAGGCAAACGCGTGACGTTGCTTCCGGCTGGCACTAGGGTGCCGATTCCCCGGCAATTGAGGCCGGTGTTATTCGGTTTCTTCTTCGCGCTCATGGGCTTGGTCATGACCCTTGCGTGCACGAATCTCGCAAACATGCTGATTGCACGCGGCGCCAATCGCCGAAAGGAATTGGCAATTCGACTGGCGGTCGGTGCGAGCCGTTTTCGACTAATCCGGCAGATGATGGCTGAAGGCATTTTGCTCTCAATGCTTGGCGGCGTCGCAGGATTTGTACTCGCGTATGGCCTGTCGATATTGAACTCCCGAATCGTTCCACCCACCGGGGTTCCGCTCGAAAACGATTTCAGTCTCGATTGGCGCGCGGCCGTTTTCGCGTTCGGCCTCGCGCTGATTTGCGGCATCGGATTCAGCTTGGCGCCAGCGCTGCAAGCGACGAAGACCGATGTGATTCCCGCACTCAAAGAGGGCTCGACGTTACGTTTGCCGGGATATCGGCGTTTCGGCCTGCGTAACTTGCTGATGGTCTCCCAAGTTGCGGGATCGCTCATGCTCCTCCTGATCACCGGATTTCTCGTCATAGGAATCCGTAAGGTGAGCAGCACCGAAACCAAATTCGATCCAAACACCATGTATCTTTTGTCGATTGATCCGGTGCGCGACGGCTACTCACCGGAAAAAGCGCAAACATTTTTCGAAAAACTTCCCGATCGCCTCCAGACTGCCGGCCCGGTTCGCAGCTTCGCTCTTGCTGGTCAGGCTCCCTTTGTACTCAAAGACGAAGATGACGCCATCCAGTTGACCGTCGATGACTCAGGGGCACCATCGCGAATAGAACAGCCCGTAATCGAGGAAACCGTTGGCTCGGGCTACTTTGACACGCTCAGCGAATCGATGCTGGCTGGCAGGGAATTCGAGGAAAGCGATCAACGCATCCAGACGGCCAGCCAGGCAGTCGCATCGAAGAATGCCTCTTTGCCAGTGGTGTCATCCGTGGTGACGCCCGTTGCGACACCCGCTGTCCTGCCCGTCGTTATGAACGAGACCGCAGCGCGCAGACTTTTCGGAAATGAGAATGCAATCGGGAAACACGTTAGAGACGACAACCAGTCTTATGAAGTAGTCGGCGTGGTTCGCGATTTGAAGTCAGGAATGGGGATAATTCAATCCGTAATGTATTTGCCGCTGACATCGCGCGATTTTGCGCGGCCGCCGGCCGGAGGTATCACCATTCTGGTGCGGTCGGATGCGGGAAGCGATGCGCTAAGCGTCGTTCGAAATGAGATCGCTTCGATCGATCCCAATCTGACGATTTTCAACGCGCAATCGTTGAGCGACTACCTCAATAGCAGCCGGTCCGCCATTCGGCTTGCCACCCAGACGTACGGCGGAATTGGTGTGTTCGGCTTGGTGTTGGCCGCAGTCGGACTTGCCGGCGTCACGGCCTACGCGGTTGCGCAAAGGCGCAAGGAGATCGCCATCCGCACGGCCCTCGGCGCAACGAGGGCGCAAGTGTTGCGGCTGGTGCTGCGTGAAGGCGGGGCTCTGGTAGGTGTCGGAACGGTTCTAGGATTTTTGGGCGCGATGGCGCTGGCAAAAATGCTTTCAGCGCTCACCAATATTTTCGTGCAGGCGCTCAGCGTCGGCACAAACAACGCACGCTTGCTCGTTGGCGCACCACTGCTGCTGGCAGCCGTAGGGCTGCTGGCCTGCTACATCCCCGCCCGGCGCTCTGCGCAAATCGACCCATTGAGAGCCCTCCGCGAGGAGTAGGGCTGCCGCCCGGCTGTCGAGTTCTGCCGTCCCGCCGGCTCTTCGGCCCTAGTCAAATCGCGGCATACGTCATCCCCGATCGAGTCTGCGTTACACCCATACACGTAGAGACGGCGGCCGTCAACGTCCCTCTCAATTCAAAAATCCACGCGAGATAGCCCCCCGATGCCTCCTATCTGGTAGAACGGCAGCGAGTTATACCCGTCAGTTAACCTTAAGAACTCTAACGCGATGGTTACATATAAGTCTGACCTACACCGCGCTATCGTATCTACTAAGAGAGAGCAGCGCCTCTCCGCGGAGATCACGATGGAAATTCCCGACTACTACGAGTTCCTCCAGATCAGCCCGAATGCCGACCACGAAACAATCCACCGCGTTTATCGCTTCCTGGCGGGCCGCTTTCACCCGGATAACCCAAAGACGGGCAATCCGGAAGCCTTCTTCCTGTTGAAGGAAGCCTATGACGTGCTGGCCCATCCAGAGCGCCGCGCCGAATACGATGAATCTCGCAAAAAGGAGTCGCACAAGTCGCCCCCGCTATCCACGTCCATTGATTTTATGGATAGCATCAACGGCGAGATGAACCGCCGGTTGGTGATACTGGCGCTTCTCTACATTCAGCGTCGCACGAATCCTTATCAGCCGGAACTTTCACTTTTCGAAGTTGAAGCGCGCATGGGTTTTCCCCGGGATTATTTGGAATTTACGGCCTGGTATCTGCGAAACAAAGGCTTCATCGACCGTGCGGACAACTCCGATTTCACACTAACCGCGGAGGGCGCAGATTTCGTGGAAACGAACCGCGCGAATATTCCCGTTCTAAATAAATTGCTCACCGGTGGCACCGAATCACCCGCTGCAGATGGAGTGGCAGCGAAGGCCTTGAACGCTTCCCCTACTCCTATCATCGTTCCCGGGGCTGGCGATGATCGCGCAAACGGGAATAACGACGCCTGATGAATCGCATTGGACTCTTTGAGCGGTTTGCGCATCAAATGAAAAGTGCGAGCGCGTAACTCTGGCTCAGATTTTCTCCGGGCACTGATCGGCGTCGCCGTTATGCTTTTTGCGACAGGCGCGCAGGCCGCAAGTACGCCCATCCCGCACGGCACTCTCGAGCTCATCGCCGAGAATCAATGGATCGCGCCGGGACATACGCTGAATCTCGGATTGCATTTCCAACTCGAGAAGGGTTGGCATGTTTACTGGGTCAATCCGGGCGATTCCGGCGAACCGCCGCGACTGACGTGGCACCTGCCGCCAGGCATCACCGTTGGCCCGATGGAGTGGCCCACGCCGCGGCGTCTCGGAACAGCCACCATCGCGGATTTTGGCTACGAGGACGCAGTCACGCTCATCGTCCCTATCCATGCGGCCGCGAGCTTGTCGGCGAAACAGCCCGCGCAACTCGCCGCCGACGTAAAGGTGCTCGTATGCCGCGAGATTTGCATTCCGGGCAAGGCGCAAATCTCGCTCACGCTTCCGATCAAGTCGCAGCCATCTTCGCCCGATCCAAGCACCAGTAGTCTGTTCGCCGTCGCGAGAAAATCATTGCCTCAGCCCGCGCCAGGAAACTGGAAATTCAGCCTGACCGGTGCCAAAGATTCTTTCGTGCTCTCCGCGAATATCGGCCGCCAGATCACTCAGGCGGTTTTCTTTCCGGTCGCGGAATCGCAAATCGATAATGCGGCACCGCAGAAGCTCGCGCCCAAGCCCGCTGGTTTTCAGTTGACACTTCGAAAATCCGACCAACTTCTCAAGCCAATCGAGCGTCTGAAGGGCGTGCTTGTTATCTCTGCCGATCGGTCCTACGCAATTGACGTGCCGGTCAGCAAGCCTCGCGCGGCGAAGAACAGCGAAGATGCTGAAATCCAACTGGCACAATCCGCGTCCAATCTTTATCGAACCTTGAAGGAGGAACCGCAAAAATGAAGCGCACGAATTTATACCTGATACTTGCTGCTCTGGTTCTATGTGCCGTGCCCGCGCTGTTCGCGGCCGCGAAAGTCGGCGAGTCAGCGCCGGACTTCACAGCCACTGCCAGCAGCGGCAAGACATTTCGCCTCGCCGACTATCGCGGAAAATATGTGGTCCTCGAGTGGCACAACAACGGCTGTCCCTACGTCGGCAAGCACTACAGAAGCGGCAACATGCAGTGGCTGCAAAAAGAGTGGACGGCCAAAGCGTCGTCTGGTTCACGATTCTTTCTTCCGCGCCGGGCCAGCAGGGATACGTGACCGCCGGGGAAGAGAACAGCTACCTCGCCAAGATGCAAGCCGCGCCCACCGCCGCGCTGCTCGACCCGAGTGGTGACATCGGCCACCTCTACGACGCGAAAACATCTCCGCAGATGGTCGTAATCAATCCCCGGGGCGTCGTGATCTACGATGGCGCGATCGACGACAAACCCACGACCGACCTGAGTGACGTCCCCGGCGCGACGAATTACGTAAGCCTCGCGTTACAGCAATCCATGGCCGGAAAAGAGGTGCAGACATCCGCTACGCGCCCCTACGGCTGTTCGGTCAAATACGGGGATTCGTCCCACTAGCCAGACCGGGTCACGATTCTGGGGCGCTGACGATTTCCGTTGCGTTACTTTTTTTCGTCGGTTTTGTGCATCAGGTCTTCAACGAGCGGGCGAACCAGATTCTTCGAAAGCAGCTCCTGCAATTGCGGTCCCAGCTTTTCGAGCACTCTCGCCACAACTTCATCCACGCTCGGCGCGGGTTGCGCGGGCGCGGGCGCCACAGCAGTTTCGGCCTGAGCCGCACTGGAGGCCGCAGGCTCGGGGACGGCCTCGACAGGCAGCTTCTGGGAATCAGGCTGGGCAATAATCGCGGAAATTTCTGGCGCGGCAGCGGACTCGATAATCGGCTTCGAAGCCGGCGTCGCAACTTCGGCTTCGGCTGCAGCCGCAGCGGGGGCCGGTTCGGGCTCGGTCGCAATAGCGGCGGGCGCGGCAACGGACTGAACTTCTGGCGCGACATCTGATGGCACAACCGAAGTCTCGACTGTAGCCATGCGTCCAATTTCTCGCGGCGCGATTCCGGCAGACTCCAAAATCGCGACCGGCGACGCCAGTGGTTCTGTCTCCTCAGTTTCTTCCACGCGAGTCACAGATTCGAACTCGGCAGCCGGAGTTTCAGCGGCTTCGATCCCAGCGGCTTCGATCCCGGCAGCTTCGATTGCGGCGGTTTGGCTCGGGGCAACTTGGGCCGGACCAAATGCGCCCGCCCAAGCAGTCGCCTGCTCGACGGACCCAGCCTCGCTCGTCTGCGACGGCGGAGTTCCCAGCGCGACACTCTCCGGCGGAAAGTGAATCGCTTCGAGCGTTGAACGCGGCGCAGCTTCCGCTGCGGCCGGCTCAAACGCGAACGATTCCGGTTCGGGTGTCTCAACAGCCGTGCTCTCCGGCGGCGCCACTTCGTGCGCGAAAAATTCCCGCGCAGCACGGGAAGCAGCCGGGTCGGATGCCGGCGAAGCGGCCTGAACTTCCGGCACAGCATTTTCTTCTGTAGCGGGAACCCCCGTTTCTACGAGCGTTTCCGCGAGCTCAGTCACATTCCATTCGCCCCGATCCGCAGGCACTGGATTCGCAAGCGCAGGATTCGTAAGCTCCGGATTCGCAAGCGCCGGAGTCATCAAATCCGTAAATGTCTTGTCGGATTGAAATGAATCTTCAAGCGGCTTGAGCCACGCAGGCGACGCCGGCGCGGCGGGTTCTTCAACCTCGACTTGAGCCTGGACGGGAGGAGGATCGTCGAACGCACCCGCAAAAGCGCGCAAAAACGATTCGGAAGATGGCGGCTCGGGATTAGGCTCTTCCGTCAAAATCGGACTATCGGGAATTGTGTCGGCAGCTAGCGGCTCTATTGCTGCATTGCTCTCCGGCACAGTTTGAGCGGCGGGCTCGTCCATCAGAGCCGCCGAGAAACTCGGAACTTCAGCGGAATTCACTTCATCGCGTCGCCGCCAATCAACTCTGGTTTCCGATGCGCCCGCCTCCTCTTCAGCCGACGCGAAGTGCTCCGTTGAAAATTCAGCAGCGGACGTCACCGCGACGTGCGCCGTCTGTCCCGCTCCCGCAGCGCCCTCATCATCATCAAGCGATCGGCGTCCCGTGCCGAACGCATACGCCTCTTCTTCCGGCGTCGGATCCGGGAATTGAGGAAACGCCACAGGCGTTGGAGGCGGCGGCTTCGGAATTTCGAGAACGGGGACTTCCGCTTTGGGCTCAGGCTTTGGCGCCTTCGCCATCACCGACGTCACCATGGCAATCAACGGATCTGGCGGAACGAATGGTTTTTTGAGAATACCGTCGGCGCCCACGCGGCGCGCTTCCGCTTCGTCGAGCGGATCAAACGCCCCAACCAAAAGAATCACCGGTATTTTCGAAAAGCGCGGATCCTTCTTGATAAATTCGCAAACTTCATAGCCGTTCCGCACGGGCATAAACACATCGGCGAGAACGACGTCAGGATTCAAGTCGGGCATTTTCCGGACGGCAGCTTCGCCGTTCCCGACGGCTATGACTTCGATTCCATGGTCCTGAAACGCCAAAGCAACCATCTTCTGGATGTTGCTGTTGTCGTCAGCGACCAGAATTCGAGGCACCGAAGCTCCGCTCTTTGATGTGCCGAATCGCGACACACCCGCCATTCAGTAAGCCTCATTCGTAACATTCCACAGGAGGGGAGTCAACGAAGATGGACGGAGAGCGTGCCGCACCAATCAGTAGTACGCGCGGCAGCGCGTATCAGTAATAAGTGTAAGCAACGCGCGAAAATACTTCTAAGAAATAACTGCTACCAGGGAATGACCTTTTTGAGGCCTTTTTTCTTTTTCTTACTGGTGGATTCGGTTGTCGGATCCGCCTTTGCGGCGCTTCCAGCGGTGGATTCCGCGCTCGTTCCCGTGCTTGTGCTCTCGCTGGTTGTTCCCGGCGAGCTCGCAGCCGGTGCCGGTTGTATTCCCGGTGAAGCGGGAGCAGCGGACGGCGGTGTTGCTCCAGGATTTGCGTTTGAGGGAGCGGCGTCGCCTGGGGGCGCAGCGGCCGGTGGCGCAGCGGGTTCGGAATTCATGGGCAAGGGGAGCGCAGAGCCTTCAGGCGCAGGAGCGACAGTGTCCGCTGGAGGTGTATCCGTACCTGTTCCGGCGCTGATTGGAACCGAAGTATCGGACCCGGCCGGCACGGTCTCGACGGCAACGGAGTTTCCAGATCCGACTCCGCCACCACCCGAAGCAATGGCTCCCGGCGCTGCCGATCCCGGCTTCAAGATATCAACCGCGGAAGTCGCCTCGACCGGCGGTTGCAAGTTTGGCTGCCCGCTGTGCGCGGCCATTGATACGTCAGGGCTCGAGCGAATCACGCTCATCGTGCGTTGAACCATGCTCGGACGCTGCGCGGCATACTTGCGTTCTTCGACGGCGCGAGCCAGCGCAGCCGGATCCGGCTGCGGCACAGGAACTCCCGCCGCAGTCAGCTTGCCTTTCGCGTCGCCCACGAGTTTCGAATTTGGATACTGCTGGACGATGCGAGCGTAGAGCTTGTCCGCCACTTCGCGGCGTTCAGCCTTGTCGTAAATGTTCCCGGCCATCCACAGCGCGTCGTCGCTCTTGGTGTAGAGCGGATAGCGGTCAATAATTTCATTCAAGCGCGCCAACGCGGCGCGATACGACCGCGGCCCTTTGACGTAGTAAAATTGCGCCACACGGAAATCGCCTTCCGCGAGAATCTCCTGCACGTCGCGCAAATGCTGTTCAGCCTTCGGAACCAGCGGGCTGTTCGGATATTTCAGCAAAAACGATTGGAATTCATCCTCGGCAAATTGCGCTTGCGAGTTATCGCGGTCGGCTTTTTCCATCATGCGGAAGTGCGCCATGCCAACTTGCATTTGGGCGTACGCGGCCTCATCGAGGAAAGGAAAGAAAGTTTCGAAGTCCTTGTAGGTTTCGATCGCTTGCGTCAGGTTCGCGGTGCCGCCTTCTTTATAGAAGGAATCGCCGATTGCCAGTTTCGCTTTGGCGAGAAATTCGCTGTCAGGATAAGTGTTGATCAGCGTCTGCAGGTCGAGACGTGCTTCCGTGTACTTCCCGTGCTTGAAATCCGCCATCGCGCGATCGTAAAGAATCTTGTCCGGCTCCGCCGAACCCGCGGCCTGGGCTCCCGGAGCGGTCTTCTTTTTCTTTTTGGTATCTTTTGTATTATCAGCGGAGAAAGCGGCGCCGGCGAAAAGAGCGAAGGCCAGTCCGGCGGCGAGTGAGAATCGAAATTTCCTGGTTATTGTTTCCATCACACCTTCTGTGTCAAGGCATCGTGTGCCAGATCGCGCATTTGCCGGAACGCCGCAGCCGGGTCAGGACTCCTAAAAATGGTAGTCCCTGTTACCAAAGTATCCGCCCCCGCCCGCACGAGCTCGGCGACGTTTTCGAGTCCTACGCCTCCATCCACTTCAATACGAAACGCGTAATTGTAGCGCGAGCGCAGTTCGCTTAGCTCGCGAATTTTTTCGAACGCGCCGGGAATGAAAGATTGTCCGCCGAATCCCGGATTCACCGACATCACCAATACTGTGTCCACCTTGTCGAGCACTTCGCTGAGCGCCGCCACCGGTGTGGCAGGATTAATCACCGCGCCTGCCTCAGCCTTATGCTCGTGAATCTGAGTCAGGACGCGATCGAGATGCACCGTGGCTTCCTGATGGACCAGGATGCGGTCCGCACCTGCCTTGGCAAAAGCCTCGATGTACTCCTCCGGCCGTTCGATCATCAGATGCACATCCACGGCCATAGAGGTTGCCTTGCGGAGTGAGGCCAGAACCGGTACTCCCATCGAAATGTTCGGCACGAAGTGACCGTCCATGACGTCGAAATGGAGCACCTGCGCTCCGGCCTGCTCGACCTTGCGAACCTCGGAAGCGATATTGGCGAGATCCGCCGCAAGGAGAGAGGGCGCGATTTCGATGGGATGCTGTCTCTTCATGTCCCCCTGCAAATTTTAGCACAGCGATGCTGAAGCGGGCGATTTTTGGATTTTCTGCGCCGGGGGATTTGTGCCACTGCGCGGAAAAACGGCGGCCCTTCGAGGATCAGGGTAAACAAGATGCCGGCGCTACGATTGCATTTTTCGTCGTTTTCGGAATCAGTGCTCGGTCCGAATGGCGGGCCTTTGTCGAAGAAAGGAATTAAAGGGTCTCTCGAAAGAGGCCGGTTATTCGGAAACTTGAAGGTCAATCTCAGCGCCTGATTCCACGCGCGAGCCGGGCGCAGGCGTTTGCCCGGCAATCAAGCCGCCTGCGAGATTGCTGTACGGAGCGACGTTTAACTTCTCGAGTTTCAGTCCGGAAGTCGTAATCCGCGCTGCGGCTTCGCCTAGCGGAAGTCCCTGTAGATCCGGCATCACGTATGCCACTGGGCGCTCGCCGAGCGAAACCAGCAAATCCACGCGCGAACTCTGCACATCTTTTGCGCCTGCCGGTGGTTCCTGCATGAGCGCGGTATCCGGCGGGACATCGGGGAAATAGCCGTTGGACACTTCGCCCAACTGCAATCCGCTTCGCAGCAGTTCGATGCGGCCCGCGCGGATGCTCTTCATCACCAAATTCGGAATCGTCGCCTCCTGCGGACCGAGGCTCAACGCCACGTGCGCCCACTGCCCAACTTTCACGCGCATTCCCGCCGGCGGGCTCTGCCGCACCACGGCATCCACCGGCTGCGCGCTGTAAATCCGGTCTTCGACCTTGACGCCAAGCCCTCGCGCTTGCAGCGCGGCCTGCGCGTCGTTGAGTTTTTTCCCGGACACATCGGGCATGACGACTTCACGGCCTTGCACAGCGAATCGCATGGCCGTAATCGCGCTGAGAAATGCCGCCGACGCCAGAACAAAAATCATTAAGGCCAGACGTCCGAACCATTGAATGCGCTGCGGAATGCTCATCAGGAATCTTATTGTGTGCGAGTCCAAGCCGAGGGGCAAGCGATAGCTCAGCGATCCCTCCTATCTCCTATCCCGTATTGGGGGGTAGCTCCTTCCGGCTCGGCTGGTGAGCGCAGGCTCGCCTCAGATCGTCAAGAAGGTGAGCGAACTAATCGAGAGCTTAGCGCGATGTCCTGCTGTGATTTATTTCAAGCCGAGGTGTCCGCAAGGTTTCAGCGAATCTCCGTCGAATCACCTGTTTTGTGCTCTCCAATCTGGAAGCGCAGAAATCGGTGGATTGCGTCGAGGGCGTCTTTGTCTGCGGAAGCGATGACTACACGCCCGCCGTTAAGAGTATCTTCGAACGAATAGCGTATGTTTTTCCGCAAGTTTTTCATTTCCGGCACGCCCGGTGGAATTGTGTCGTGGACGAACATCGGAATGTCGAAATCGCCGTTTTGAAAGGCTTGCGCGATATGTTCTAGGTGCATTCGGATCGCTTTTCGATTGCTGTCGTCCGCAGGATCGTTTACCTCCACCAGGATCGCGCCACCGTCAGGAGTCAAGAAGAAGTGGTGTGTGGTAGCCGTCTGAGAAAAGCCCATGCCCTTCTCGCCGCGCTCATTCATTTGTGAATGGGCGTCGTGCATGGGGCACATTGTTTGCGAGTCTTTCTTGTCGTCTTTCTGCCCGCTGGATGTCTGTTGAGCAGCCGCATTGGCAACGCAAACAATCGAGCAGACTGCGACCGCGAGAATCTTTTTCATTGTTGTATCTCCCGTTTTTGGTTGTGGTGCGCTCGAAGATCAAAATTCAATCTCCGAGTGCGGCTCTTTGGGTGAGCTGCAGCCAACGCCTCCAGCAATCGAGCCTGCTTGCCACGCGGGGTCTTGGCGAGACGGCGATCCCATTCGGCAAGCGTGGACCGCAGCTCGCGCCGCCAGGATTGCAAGTCACGAAGCCGGGCTTCGAGGGCTGCCAACTTCTCGGCGGCCAGCGCACGGACACGACAGCAGGGAGCGCCACCTCGCTCTCGCTCACGGAAGATGCCAGCCAAATCACCCACCGAAAAACCGATGGCGAGCGCGCTTCGAATTAACTGCACTCGCGCTACAGCTTCGTGCGGAAATAGCCGGTAGCCGGAGGCCGAGCGAGGAGCAGTTGGCAGAAGACGCCGGCGCTCGTAATAGCGCACCGTGTCCGCGCTGACACCTACCAAGCGAGCCAATTCGCCTGAGTGCAGTGGCGCATTCGGAGTCACAGAAGCAGCATAAGGGTTGGAACTAATTCCAGGGTCAAGCACATTCGCGCTCTTTTCGATTCTTGCGCCCGGGCGGTTATCAACGGCTAATCGCGCTCAGATCAGATCAGCCAGCCGCGCCGGCAACAGCCGCAAGCCTTATCGTGAGCTCGAACCTCGGCGCACTCTTTCAGCTCGGCTTAATGTTCTGATTCACGCGAAACAGGTTCGCCGGATCGTACTTCTTCTTGATCTTTGCCAGCCGCGCGTAGTTCTTACCGTACGTCGCCCGGATGCGGTCGTCGCCTTCCTCCATCATGAAATTCACGTACGCCCCGCCCGCCGAATATGGGTGGAGCGCGTTCCAATAATCGCGCGCCCAGGAGGAAATCTTCTCCTTGCTCGCCGGGTCCGGGTCCACGCCCACGATCACCTCCGCCCATTTAGCGTCGCGGTAGGCCCACGGCGTGGCCGAGTTCTTTGCGCGACTTGCTGCTCCGTCGATGGGATAGAGATGCATCGTCGAATGCATGGTCGGCAATTTGGCTGCGTGCTCGACGTGCAGCGCGATGGCTTCATCAGTGAGCGTGCGCACGAAATCGGCTTTCCAATACCATTGCATGCCCGGCGGATAGAGGCCATCGAACAGACTCTGCAGCACAGGATGCGGAATCGGGCCGACCAAGTCGAGCGCAGGAGCCTTGAAGCTCCGGATCGGCTTGAATACTTTCTCCGCTTTCTTAATTGGTCCGGTGTAGCACCACACGATACCGCACATCTTCTTGTGGTACAGATGCTCGGGGAAGGGCGGCCACGGCGGCACTGTATGGAAAGCAAAGAACCCATAGATGTCATCGGGCGCCTTTGCCATGAAGCTGCGGTACCAGCGCATCATCTCCGTTGCATCTTCCATCGGCCACAGCATCGGCCCGCCGTACTCGGTGTGCACCGGCTGGCCCTTAAACAGAAACGACGTCACGACGCCGAAGTTGCCGCCCCCGCCGCGCACCGCCCAGAAAAGGTCGGAATTTTCTTTGGTGCTGGCGGTGACGAACCGCCCATCTGCCAGCGCCATTTCGACGGCCAACAGATTGTCGATTGTCAGGCCGTACCGTCGCGTCAAGTATCCGATTCCGCCGCCCAGCGTGAGCCCGGCCACGCCGGTCGTCGAAATGATGCCCGAAGGAACCGCGAGACCGAAAGCGTGCGTGGCATGATCCACGTCGCGCCACAGCGCACCGCCCCCGACCAGCACGGTCCTCTTCTTCAGGTCCACACGAACATAATTCATCGGCGAAAGATCAATCACCAGTCCGTCATCGCATACTCCCAGCCCGCCCGCGTTGTGCCCGCCGCCGCGGATGGCGACGAGCAGCTTCTGCTCGCGGCCGAACTTCACAGCCGTCATGACATCGGCCACGTCGGCGCAACGCGCAATCAGGCGCGGGCGACGGTCGATCATCCGGTTGTATACCTTACGAGCCGCTTCGTAGCTGGTATCGCTTGGCTCGATCAGTTCTCCGTGCAAGCTGGCCCTGAAAGCTGCAATCGTCGTCTCGTCCGGCATCGTTACCTCACCTCGATTCCCGAAGATTTGACCGGTTTTTTTTACAATGGATGAGTGCCTAGCGGCACTCATATAGCATGTGACCGAGCAATCCTTGCAGCACTACACATCTGAGTAAGATAAATCACGGGTGTGGTTGCCGTCTAGACTGTCTCCTATCCCATTCAGAGTTTGACGCCTCTCTGCGACGTACCTATACTGCACGCGCCATGAATTTGAGTCCGAGGAGGACCTTTATGTTGAAACTCTTGCTGCTCGCTTCATTGATTGGCGCCTTCGCAACTGTCGGCTTTGCGCAAGGAAATGGAAAAACTCATCAACCCACGCTCACTCCGCAAACGAGCGGCACGACGCAATTGCTGATTGCCGTGAGTCCTGTGGACTCCCGTGTGGTGTGGGCGGCCGGAGCCGGCGGAACGTATGTGCTGACGACTAACGGCGGAGAAACCTGGAAAGCGGCAGTCGTGCCCGGAGCCGAGTCCCTGCAATTCCGTGATGTATACGGCGTGAGCGACAAGATCGCGTATCTACTGTCCATCGGATCGAGCACCACAGATTTTCGCATTTACAAGACTGTGGACGGTGGCGCGACATGGACGATTCAGTTCACGAACACGTTTGCGAACGATTTTACGATTGTTTCGCGTTCTGGACTCCGATCCGCGGCATCGCGCATAGCGATTCGGTCAACGGAGTATTTCCTGAAATTCGCACCCAGGATGGAGTGACCTGGCACTCCATCGCCGCGAATATGCCGCCTGCGTTGCCGGGCGAAGCTTCGTTTGCGGCAAGTGGAACTTGCACGGCAACCGAGGGAGAACAGAATGCGTGGATCGCCACTGGCGGCTCAACAATTGCGAGGATCTTAGCCACACGAGATGGCGGCAACACCTGGAACGCATACGACACTCCGCTGGTTAGCTCGCCGAGCGCGGGCGGAATCTCGGTGGCCTTCCGGGACGGCCGTCATGGAATCCTCGGTGGCGGCGACTTATCCTCAAACACTTCCGCTGACGCGGCAACGTCGGATGATGGCGGACAAACGTGGACTCTTACAAACGCGCCGCCCACGCCGGGAGCGATATTCTGCCTCGCCTACGTCAGCAGCAATCGCCAACCTCTTGACGAAATATTCCACCACGAGTACGACCGTACCGTCGTGGTCACCGCGGAGACTCAGCCGAATTTTACGTCTGGATCTGCGGCTTGGACTCCCGACGAAGGCCAAACTTGGTTTGATCTACCGATGGTGAGCGGATACTGGGCGGTCGCTTTTGCGAATCCGAAGGCTGGGTGGTTTGTCGGCAATAACGGCCAGATTCTGAAGATTAGCTTCTAATTGAGTAATCCCGCTGCGGCCCGGGCAGGCTCGGGCACCGTGTTTCGACCACGCGCTTAGATTGTGCAAATAGCAGGCTGATTCGGTGGGGGCAACGGTCACTACTCCTGATAGGGGTTACCTATGGACGACCAACTAAGGCACTACAAAGCGAAGCTCGAGTACGAAATTGATCCCTGGGACTTGAACGAGGCTCTTGGGCGAGGAGACAAGATTCTTCTTGTCGATACACGATCCCCGGAAGCCTATCGGAGAAGCCATATTCCCGGCGCGATGAATATCCCGCATCGAACGATGGTCACGGCCACAACGGCTCACCTTGATAAAGGGGCCTTGATCGTTACGTACTGTGATGGGATCCGTTGTAACGGCTCGACAAAAGGCGCGCTGAACATGCTCCAGCTCGGATTCCGCGTAAAGGAGTTGATCGGCGGCCTCGATTGTTGGCGGTATGACGGCTATCCCATCGAGGGATTGGAGACGGCGGAACCCGCCGGCTCGTGCGGTTGCTCGTAATCCAAACGCGGTTCGTAACCGAGTTTACCCGAGCCGCTTTGCGTCGGATTTCAAATTGAAATTCCGGATTAGGCGGTGCAAGTACTTGGGATGGATACCGAGGAGGCGGGCGGCCTCGATCGGACTGCCGTCAGCTTCGTCCAGCGCCGCGAGAACGAGCTCTTTCTTTGTCCGGTTCACGGTGTCGTGGTAACGGGCAGCGGCCAGTCCCGACGACTGCTCCTCGAGCAGCGCGTTGGGCAAATCTTCGGGAAGAATTTCGTCCGTGAGTCCCATCACGATCGCGTGTTCGATGGCGTTCTCCAATTCGCGAACATTGCCCGGCCAACTGTATTGCATTAAGAGAGCCCTCGCTTCTCCAGCGATGCCTTTAAAGCCGCGATTACACTTCGCCGAGTATTTATTGGCGAAATGCATAGCCAGCAATGGAATGTCCTCGCGATGCTCGCGCAACGCGGGTAAAGCCACGGAAACTACGTTCAGGCGAAAGTACAAGTCCTGCCGGAACTCTCCCGCCTTAATCGCCTCTTCCAAGTTTTTGTTGGTCGCGGCCACCACTCGCGCGTTGAATGGCAGCAAGCGATTTCCCCCCAGCCGTTCGAATTCGCGTTGCTGCAAGACGCGCAAGAGTTTGGCTTGCAGCAGCGGAGCCATCTCCCCGATTTCGTCGAGGAACAGCGTCCCGTCCTCGGCGGCTTCGAACTTGCCCTTCTTGGTCGCGATCGCGCCGGTGAAAGCGCCCTTTTCGTGGCCGAACAGTTCGCTCTCGAGCAACGCTTCCGGTATCGCGGCGCAGTTGATGGCGACGAAAGGCTTGCCGGGCCGCAATCCGTTCGCGTGAATCGCGCGGGCCACCAACTCCTTTCCCGTTCCGCTCGCGCCGCGAATGAGCACCGTCGAGTCGCTCGCAGCCACGCGCGCGATGAACTCATTGACCCGCAGCATCGGCCGGCTTTCTCCGATCAGAGAATTCTCAGACTTAATGCCTGCCTGCAGGCGCTGGTTTTCGTCTCGCAGAGAATCGAGTTTCGACAGGTTCTCCAGCGTGACCGCGGCGATGCGGGAAATCGAACTGAGAAAATAAGCATGCTCTTCGCTGAAAGCCGGGGAAGAGACGGGTGAGGTGAGATAGATCACCCCGACGATTTTCTCAATCCCGATGAGCGGCACGCACAACACGTGCTCGGCGGACGCCGTGTCAGCCGAAGCCGCGGTGAAGATGGCGGAGCGTTCCCAGGTCGCCTGCCGCACCAGCTCCTCCCGGATAACCATTTCCGGCTGTGACAGGGAGTTTCGATTCCATGTACAGGGCGCGCTGGGATCGTCGTTCGCGCTCGACTGAAGCACGATGGCGCCTTGCGCGGCGGGCACTACTTCGGAAATCAGCGTCAGCAACTCGCGCTGCATCGTTTGCGTATCGCGCGTGGAATTGATTACGTTGGCAATCTTTAAAAATGCGCACAGATCGCGCGCCACGCGGCCAATCCCTGTGGAATCCGATGGCAGGCCAGCATCGTCGAGCGACATCGTTTTCAACACCGCGCCCGACGAATCGCTACCGGAGCCGGACGAAGGCGCTTGCGCATCATCGGCGCCGGTGAGAAACACAAATTCCGCAGCACCAATACGAATTCGGTCGCCATGCTGAATAGTTTTGCGGCTTACTTCGGTTCCGTTGACTAGAGTTCCGTTGTGACTATCGAGGTCGGCGATTTCAAACACCTCGTTGGATACTTCGCTGACCGAGCAATGTCGTCGCGAAACCGCACTATCCCTCACCTCCACTTGATTGGAGGCATCCCGGCCAAGAAACAGCGGGCCATCCTTGACCTCCCAGACCATTCCTCTGGGTAAGCCGGCAATCGCAACTAGCCTCGGATGAATAAGTCCTCCCTCGGGCACAGTGTAGCTGAATTCGCGGAAGCAGCACCGCCGAATCCGCTCGCGAACGCACTTCCGCATCTGTTCCGCGCGCCGCGGTAGCCGAAAAGCTACTCGCGGTAGCTGTTCCACTACCGGGTGATGAGCCGCCGAGCATGCATGGAATCTTTGTGTGCGCCTATGCCGCTGCAAAATCAGCAGATTAGCCGGGCAGGAGCCCAAATTCGCATTTGGCCAGGAGCATGCATTACTTCAATGCGTCTGAGCAAACTTAAAGCGAAGGCGCTGAAAAGTTTGAAAGACAAATTCAGTTTGGGTTCCACTGAAAGGAGCCCCAAGGAGGAAGTTATGAAACGCAACCTTATCGGGATTATTTCGCTTGTGGCTCTGACCGTGCTGTTCAACGCAACCGGTGCCAACGCCCAGGCTCGATTGAGCGCCAATGTGCCTTTCGGCTTCACGGTAGGAACAGCGCAGCTGCCGGCCGGCTGCTACCAAATCATCACACTGCAAACCGATAGTTCGATCATGCTACGCAACTGCAAGACCGGCAACGCCGTGGTCTCGCAGGTCCGCCCGGAATATCCTCGCGACACCAAGTCGCAGATGGTGTTCCACCGTCTTGGCAACCAGTACTTTCTATCCGAAATCTGGGGAGCCGCTGGAAACGCCGAAGTCACTTTGCCAGCCTCGAAGGAAGAACAGGAGCTTCAGACTGCCGCTCGCCAATCGCAATCCGGCAAAGAGGTCGCGATTGCTCTCAACTAATGAATGGTTCGGACTCAAACGAAGAGAGCCGGAACTGGCGTTCCGGCTCTTTCGTTTTTTCGCTTAGCGATTGAAATCGGCAGGTACTCGAATCAGCAGGTCGTCTACTTAATCCCCACCACCATGGAATCGGGTCCCACTAGGTGCTCGACGCGCGTTTGCCGGAAACCGGCTCGCGCGCTTATGCGCGTTTCTCAATGGCTACAGCGAAAAAGCCATCGGTATGCTGTTCGGGAGGGAACGTGTGGAACGCGCCGGTCTGGTCGAAAAGCGAAGCTGCGTTGGCGCCCGCGGCGAGATGCGGCGCGATGGCGGCTTCCATCTCCGCGCGAGGCGCTCGCCGAAAATCTTTCCACTTCGAGAGCACCTCTCCAATCACACCGTCGTTCTCTTCGAATTCGAGCGAGCAGCTGGAGTAAACGAGCCGCCCGCCATCCTCTAGTTGTGCGAGCGCCGATACGAGCATCGCAACTTGGCGATTGTGAAATTCCGACAGATCATCCGGTTTCAATCGCCAGCGGATCTCGGGATTCCTGGCCAGTGTGCCGGTTCCAGAACAAGGCGCGTCCACCAGAATGCGCCTAAACTTTTGCCGGAAGGGAAGAGGCCGCGTCGCGTCAACTTTGGCGAGGCGCACGCCGTTCAAATGCACGCGCTCGAATTGCGCGCGCATTTCGCGAAGACGATGCGCGTGAACGTCTGTGGCGAGTACGAGAGCGCCAGGCCCCGCCGCGCGCGCTAGCGTCATCGTTTTTCCGCCTGGGGCAGCGCAGAGGTCCAGCACCGAGTCGCCTGACTCAACATGCAGCAATCGCGGAACGATTTGCGAAGCCTCGTCCTGCACCGAGATGCGGCCTTTGCGAAAAACTGCGGAGTTCGAAATGTTTCCGCCCGCGGCGTGGAACGCTTCGCGCAGCCAGCGTCCCGGCGCGATTCGAATTCCTTCACGTTCAAGCGTCTTAATGTCCGCCTCGCGGTCTTCTGGAAAAGCAAACGCGCCCGCCGTTTCAGGTGCGCGATTGTTCGCTTCGAGCAGTCCGATCGCCCGCCACTCGCCGAATTCCTTCAGCCATCGTTCGATGAGCCACGCGGGATGCGAATAGAGAATCTCGAGGTGCTCCGCTTGCGGCAGATCGCCGGGAATTAGCGATGCCACAGGAGTCTGTGAATTTTCGGCCGCTCGCCTCAGGACGGCATTGACGAACGTCGTGGCGGATCGCTTTCTCGCTTTCTTGACGAGTTCCACCGATTCATTCACGGCGGCGCGAGCGGGAATGCGATCGAGGAAGCGAAGCTGGTAAACGCCCAATCGAAGCGCGATGGCCACTTCGACGTCGAGCGCGCTGCTGCGTTTTCGCGTGTACGTACCGATCAGAAAATCGAGAAGGCGCTGCTGGCGCAATACGCCCATAGTCAGTTCGGTTGCAAGGCCCGCATCCTCAGATTTGATCTTTGCGGTGAGTTCAGCGTGAAGCAGGTCGCTCGCGAACGAGCCCTGCGATTCCACGCGCGAGAGAACGTCGAAGGCGATTTGGCGGGCTTTGCTGACGGGCATGATGTGGTTTTCGTTTCGCTCGCGATGCCGCGCGCGGCTCTGCGGCTGATTTCTTAATCGCCAAATTTCTCGCCGGGCTTGAGATGAGCGCCGTTAACAAAATCTCGCGCCGCAATTCGTTTCCGGCCTTCGAGCCGTACGGCCTCGAGGTGCAGCGAAGTTCCATCGCCGCACGCGACGAACGCCTCGCTTGCTGACAGTGAGATTGTCCCGGGAGTCTGCGGGGTTTTCTCGCGTTCGGCTGGACGGCCCCAGAGCTGGCAGATTTGACCGCGAAATTTGGTGTACGCTCCAGGCCACGGCTCCAGCCCGCGGATTCGGTTGTAAATTGCCTGCGCGCTCAAATTCCAATCAACGCTGCCGTCTTCTTTTTTCAGCGGCCGCGCATGCGTCGCGAGCGATGCATCCTGCGGCTGCGGCTGAACCTCGCCGCGGTCGAGTTTCCGCAAAGTGCTCACGATTAATTCACCGCCCGCCGCAGCCAGGCGCTTTGAAAGCTCGGGAGCAGTTTCGTCGGGGGCGATTTCAATCTCCGTTTTTTCAAGCATTGGGCCTGTATCGAGTCCCGCGTCAATCCGCATCGTCGTCACGCCTGTGCGCGTTTCGCCGTTGACGATGGCCCACTGAATCGGCGCGGCGCCGCGATAGCGGGGAAGCAGCGAAGCGTGAACGTTGATCCATCCGAGTCGCGGAATATCAAGTAGTACGCCAGGAATGATTTGGCCATAAGCAATGATGACAACCGCATCCGGCGCGACGTTCGTAATGAAATCGCGCGCAGATACGGATCTGATTTTTTCGGGCTGGAACACATGAAGGCCCGCGGCGATCGCCAAATCTTTCGCTGGCGAAGCTGCCATTTCCTGACCGCGTCCGCGGGGACGATCCGGCTGCGTGATGACCGCTTCGACGGAAATGTCCGGCGCGGCGACGAGCGCGCGCAAAGCCGGCAGCGCAAATTCCGGCGTGCCGCAAAAAATTATGCGGAGCGCCACGGCGGAATTACCAGTCCCCGGCTTTTTTCAGTTTCCGGATTTTGCGTTTGATCAGGTCGCGCTTGAGCATGCTGACGTGCTGGATAAAAAGAGTGCCGCCGAGGTGATCGATCTCGTGGCAGAACGCGCGCGCCAAAAGCCCCTCGCTGCGCATCTCGAACTCTTTGCCTGCTGCGTCCTGCGCTTTGATCGTGACGTACAAGGGCCGCACTACGTAGGCGCGGAATCCCGGCATGGAGAGGCATCCTTCTTCCTCGCGCTGTTCGCCGTCAACGTGAATGATTACCGGATTGGCGCAGACAATCTTCGCTTCGGGATTTTTTCCATTCGAGACGTCAATCACAGAAAGCCGCAGGCTGACGCCGATCTGCGGCGCGGCCAGCCCGACGCCGTTCGCCGCGTACATGGATTCGAACATGTCCGCGACCAGCTTTTGCAGCCCCTCGTCGAATTTTTCCACGTGCTTGGCGGGAGTTTCGAGCACCGGGTCGCCATATTTCACAATCGGATGAATCATCTTTTGAGTTTCCGTCGAACGAGAATTGTTTCCTGTTTTTAGAACTCGTCCAATTGCTTTTGGTATCCGGCTAAGTTGCGCCGTGTTTCTTCGAGCGAATCGCCGCCAAATTTTTCGAGAAATGCCGTCGCCAGCACGGTTGCCACCATCGCCTCGCCGGCCACGCCTCCGGCAGGCACAACGCAAATGTCCGAGCGCTCGTACGCCGCCTTTAACGGCTGTTTGCTGACGAGATCGGCGCTCATCAGCGGGCGGCGCAACGTCGAAATCGGCTTCAAATATCCGCGCACCACCACATCTTCGCCGTTGGTGATCCCGCCTTCGAGCCCGCCCGCCCGATTCGCGCTCCGCTCGAATCGCTTGCGCGCGCCATCGTACGCAATTTCGTCCTGCACATCGGAGCCGAGGCTACCGGCCGCCGCGACGCCCGCGCCGATCTCGACGGCTTTGACGGCTTGAATGGCCATCACCGCTTGCGCCAGGCGCCCGTCGAGCTTCTCGTCCCATTGCGCGTGCGAGCCGAGTCCCGGCGGAACTCCGTGCGCGACAACTTCAAACACGCCGCCGACGGAATCACCGGCACGAAGCGCGTGATCCACTTCGGCTTTCATCTTGGTTTCCGTGGCGTCGTCAACGCACCGTAGAGGCGATTCGAGATTCGCGCAAACCGCCTGGATTTCCTCCCAGGAAGCAGCGCGTTCCAAGCGAACGCGGCCGACTCCCACCGTGTGGCTCAAGATTTCAATTCCAAATTCGCGCAAAAGCAATTTTGCAAATGCGCCCGCCGCCACTCGCGCAGCTGTCTCGCGCGCCGACGCCCGCTCCAGAATATATCGCGCATCATGGAAATTAAATTTGAGCGCGCCGGCGAGATCCGCGTGTCCCGGCCGTGGCGACGTAAGCGCCTTCTTGCTATCGTCCGCGCCCTCCGAGTCTTCCACGGGAAGCGCCTTCTCCCAATTCGGCCAGTCGCGATTTTCAATCCGAACGGCGATCGGCGCGCCAATCGTCTTGCCGTGGCGCACGCCCGCCAGAATATCCGCGTGATCTTTCTCGATGCGCTGCCTGCCGCCGCGCCCAAAGCCGAGTTGCCGCCGATGCAGCTCGCGGTCAATAAATTCGACATCCACGGGCACGCCCGCGGGCAGTCCCGAAATCCAAGCGATCAGCGCCTGGCCGTGCGATTCTCCCGCGGTAAAGAATCGAAGCATCGTCTGTGAGCGCCCGCGCACAGGCGCGAACGTTGCATTCTACCGGACGCATACCTCGCGGTAAAGCCGCGCCGCGAGTGGGGAGGTGTCCTGATTTGCCAGCGGGGCTGCCAAGAGCGTTCGCGTTACCCCTGACATGGCAGCGTGCGACTCTGATAGGCTGAGGACGCTTCACGAATTGGCAGCAGACTTCGAGGGCCGGAGCGTATGACACCGGAGGGGACGATATTAGTGCTCTGGGTTGCTTGGCTGGCGTCGTGGGGCGTCGCGGAGTTCTGGTCCAACCGCACTGAAAAACGGGGTGGTATCGTTGCCGAAATCGGTTTCCGCATTCTCTTTTGGGCCAGCGCGAGTCTCTTGATTGCGCCATTCTCAGACCAACACCACGCGCAAGTGCAGTTTTGGCGCCTTAATGCTGCTCTGAAATGGATATTCGCGGCACTGACAGCCACCGGATTTTTGTTCGTCTGGTGGGCGCGCATTCACCTCGGGCGCCTTTGGTCGGACTGGCTGACCAAGAAGGCTGGTCACCGTGTCGTCGACACAGGCCCTTATCATCTCGTGCGCCATCCGATCTATTCGGGCCTCATTATTGCCGCCTTCGCAACTGCCATCGAGAAAGGAACTTCTTTCGCGCTGTGTGGGGCCGCTCTTCTAACCTTCGCCTTCTACACAAGAGCGCGACGTGAGGAACGCTTCCTGCGGTTAGAACTCGGCGAAGGCGTCTACGATGCGTATGCACGCAAGACCGCAATGCTTGTGCCATTTACACTCCGACCGCCAAGTTAGGACAGTACCCTCCAGCGAGACAGCTTGACGCCCCGCGTCGCGGACGCTACGCTCTCTGCGACCGGCACCACGCATGTGACAAATGACGCTTGACTCAAGCGACACCCAGAGCTTCTTCGGCCTCGTGTCGGATTCCCTCAAACGCCAAGTCCTGGCCTTCCAGGACTACACGCTTCTTGCCGTTCGCGCGATTGCCAACGTCTTCACTCCCCCGTGGTATTGGACCGACACCATGAGCCAGATGGACGCCATCGGCGTCGGCTCTCTGCCGATTGTGGTCACCGCAGGCTTCTTCATCGGCGTCGTCCTATTGCTGCAGACGGCCGCGCAATTTCAGCGATTCGGCGAAACAGCGCTGACCGGCGACATCGTATCGCTGGCGCTCGTTCGCGAACTCGGCCCGACGATCACCGCGCTTCTCGTCGCCGGCCGCAACGCGTCGGGAATCGCGTCGGAGCTGGGTTCGATGGTGGTCACCGAGCAAGTGGACGCGATGCGCGCGCTCGGCACCGATCCATACCGCAAGCTCGTCACGCCGCGCGTCGTTGCCACGATTCTCATGTTGCCGCTTCTCACCGCAATTGCGGACCTTGTCGGCCTCATCGGAGGCTTCCTCGTCTCGGCATTGCAACTTCGCTTAGCGCCCGCCGAGTTTTGGCATCGCGCCATCAACGTCCTCTCCTTCGGCGATTTAATGCAGGGCGGCGCGAAGCCACTGATTTTCGGGCTGATTATTTCGACTGTCGGCTGCTACTTCGGACTGGCGGTGCGCGGCGGCACTCAGGGCGTCGGCCGCGCGACCACCACTGCCGTCGTGGTCTCCTCGGTTGCGATCATCGTCGCCGATTCATTCCTCTCAAAGCTGTTCCTGTACATGTTCTGAGCCTGATGGCCGCACGTCATTTTCAGCCGTCTCGATTCCATCAGAACCGTTTTGCACCGTTCCGACTTATAATTCAGCACATGGTCGGATGTGTTTCAGCGACGCCGCTGGGTCGGCTCCAGTTTTGTTCTTCGATTTGTCCGGGGCGGGCATGAGCGATGCGCCTGGCACGAAGCCTCTCGTTGTGTTCCGCGACGTTCACCTCGGCTTCGACGAGGGCGAAGTTCTGCGCGGAATCTCCTTCGAGATCGCCGAGGGCGAAACAAAAATTCTGCTCGGCGAAAGCGGCTCCGGCAAGACGCTCATTCTCAAGCTGGCTGCAGGGCTCGTCCGCGCCGATTCCGGCGAAATCATGGTGATGGGCCAGAACATCGAAGCGATGAGCGAAACCCAACTTCTCGAATTCAGGCGGCAGATCGGTTTTGTATTTCAGGAGGGCGCGCTTTTCGATTCGCTTAGCGTCGCGGACAATGTTGCATTCCGGCTTCACGAAGAGAACGTGGCCGAATCTGAGATCGATGAGCGCGTGCGCGAAGCCCTGCGTTTCGTCGAGATGGAGCAGGCCATCGACAAATTTCCGGATGAGCTTTCTGGCGGGATGCGCCGCCGCGTATCCATTGCGCGGGCACTGGTGAATAAGCCATCCATCGTCTTCTACGATTCGCCGACCGCCGGTCTCGACCCCGTGACTTCGCAGACGATCATCACACTGATCATGCGCCTGCGCGACACGCTCGGCGTGACGTCAACCGTTGCCACTCACCGGCTACAGGATGCATTCGGCCTCGCGAATTATCGATTCGACGCAGACTCCGACAAAGTCGTCGCGCTCCCGAAAAATGGCGGCAGCAGCCCGACGCATCCGACGAACGTCATCGTCTTGCGCGAAGGCCAAATCTATTTCCAGGATGCGGCAGACACATTATTGAAATCCAAGGATGCGTATCTAAAGCAATTTCTGGCGTCAGCGGAATGAATTGGCACCAAGCTTCGTAGCTCAGGAGGGATACGATGGCGCAACGGAAGCAACTTACGTGGACCGAGTTGCGTGTAGGCGTGTTCGTGCTGGTCGGCTTGTTCGTCATGGCCGCCGCGATTTTCTACGTCACCGGCGGCGGCACGTTCGGTCCAAAGTACCGGCTGACTGCCTATTTGCCGGAAGTGGAGGGCTTGAAAGTTGGCGCGCCCGTCGCGCTTAGCGGCTTCGAGATCGGCACCGTCGAGGCCATTCGCCTCAATCCCAAGCCCGTGGATCCTCGGCATAACATCGAAGTGTTGATGCGCATCGACAAGCGCTATCAGTACAGTATCCGCTCCGATTCGATCGCCAGCCTCGTCACGCAGGGACTCCTTGGAGATCGGTACGTGAACGTCACGCGCGGAATTACCGGGCAGCCATTGCCCTCCGGTGCGGTGGTGCAAACATCGGAAGAGAAAGCCATGCAGCAGATTGTCGAGCGCGGCGTCGAACTCGAGGAAAATCTCGGCACGCTCACCGATCAAGTGAACTCGATCGTCGTCGAGCTGAAGCAAGGGCACGGCACGCTCGGCAAACTCCTCAACGATCCCGAGCTTTACAATCATGTAAATGCCACGGTGGGCAGGGCGGACGCGATGATCGCGAACATACAAGCGGGGCAGGGAACGATCGGAAAACTCGTTGCCTCGGATGAGTTGTACACCAAGGTGGACACTACGATCGGCCACGCCCAGAATATTCTGGGGGCTGTCGAAGAGCAAAAGGGCACGATCGGAAAACTTGTGTACGATCCGGCGGTCTATCAGAGCGCCAAGGATTTTCTTGACAACGGGAACGCCGTGATTACCAACGTTCAAGCGGGGAAGGGAACTCTCGGCAAACTGGCTACCGACGATACGCTTTTCGCGAATCTGCGCGATGCATCGGCGAATGTTCGCGACGCCACGGCCAAACTGAATACCATGCAGGGCACGGCCGGCAAATTATTCACCGATCCTAAGCTCTACGACAATTTGACCGGAGTTACCGGAGATATGCGCGAGCTGATTTCGGATTTCCGGCAGAATCCGAAGAAATTCTTGCACGTCAAAATTTCCATCTTTTAACTCAGACTTCGGAAGCAACGATTCGGCTGGCTGGCCGGGCAAAAAATCTCCGGCGGCCAGCAAACATCTTTCGAAATTCTCGCATCTGTGCACAATACTTGAGGCGGCATACTGCCTCCGGACCAGCTTGGGGAGAAACGGTAAATGACGATGGGGAACACGCGCGCGAACGGCGGCGTCGCAAGATTTGTCGTAGTCGGGGCGCTTTTCGCGGCGTCGGTGGCCGGAATTCTCGCGCGGCCGATGAAGGGCACGCCGTCGCAGCTTTCGAGAAACGCGCTCGCGCATCCTGCGCGAAGTGCGTCGGTGGCCGTTCAAGCTCCAAAAGCGGCTTTTGCAAAGATGTACGGCGACCTGCCGCTTCGCTTCGAAGCCAATCTTGGCCAGACCGATCGCCAGGTCAAATTTATTTCGCGCGGGGCTGATTCCGCTCTTTTTTTGACGGCAACGGATGCCGTGCTCACGCTCGATCAATTGTCAGAAAACGATGGCCGCTCGCAAAATCCAACTTCTTCTCCAAAATTACTTCGCGAGATGCAATCGCAGTTGGCGAAACACAGCCGCGTCGCTTTGCGCATGTCCCTTGAAGACGCGAATCGTAGCGCCGAAGTGCGCGGCCTTGAGCCACTTCCTGGGAAAAGCAACTATTTCATCGGAAACGATCCGCTGAATTGGCGTACGAATGTGCCCGCCTATTCGAAAGTGAAATATCAGGGAATCTATCCGGGCGTGGATCTCGTTTATTACGGCAGCCATCGCGCGCTCGAATACGATTTCGTTGTCGCTCCGGGCGCGGATTCCGGGCCTATTCGCTTGAAGATCGCGGGCGCGGACCGCATTTCGATTTCTCCCGATGGCGATCTCGTCATGAACACCTCCGGCAGGGAAGTACAGTTGGAACGCCCGCGAATCTATCAGCGCAATGGGAATATCGAGAAACCGGTGCAGGGCGGCTATTTTCTCGCCAGCGTCGATGAAGTTGGCCTGCTCGTCGGTCCATACGACCGCAATCGTGAACTCATCATTGATCCCGTGCTTCAGTATTCGACATTTCTCGGCGGCACGGCTTCCGATGCCGCCAATGGGATCGCCGTGGACTCGAATGGCGACGCCTTCATCACCGGAAGAACGAGTTCGGCGGATTTCCCGACAAGTTCAGGATCTGTTCAGACGTCGCTTCGCGGCGCGACAAATGCATTCGTCACAGAATTGAATCCCACGGGTAGCGCGCTCGTCTACTCCACGTATCTCGGCGGCACAAACGATAGCGGCACCAATGGCGACCAGGGAATGGCCATCGCCATTGACGCGCAAGGCGACGCTTACGTCACGGGCAGTACCGATTCGGCCAACTTTCCAATATCCAACGCGTTGCAATCCACTCTAAAGAGCGCGGCCGGAGATGCGTTTGTCTCCGAGTTGAGTCCGACGGGCTCCGCGCTACTGTATTCCACTTACCTCGGCGGCAGCGGCCCGTCGGGAGATTTCGGCGCGGGGATTGCGGTGGATACGAATAATTCCGCATATGTCACGGGCTCAACATCATCCACCGATTTCCCTGTGCAAGTTCCGCTGCAAGCTACGCTGAAGAACTCTGTTAGCGCCGGATTCGTCACGCAATTTAGCGCGGGCGGTTCCACGCTGGTTTACTCGACCTACCTCGGCGGCTCAGGCGCGCTTGGCGATTCTGGCGACGCAATTGCCGTAGATTCGTCGGGCAACGCCTACGTGACCGGAGCCACATCTTCGACGGATTTTCCGGCGACCAGCGGCGCTTATCAATCGGCTTTGAAGGGAAGCGGCTTCAACGCCTTCATGACAGAGATCCTTGCGGGCGGCGGTTCGTTTGCATACTCGACTTTTCTTGGCGGGTCCACGGCCAATGGCGGGCTCGGATTTGGCATCGCTCTCGATCCCAGCAATAACGTTTACTTGACCGGTCTGACTTCCGCGCCCGATTTTCCGATTACCGTTGGAGCGGCGCAGAGCACTCTCGCCGGGACGGGCGGACACGCGTTCATCTCTAAAATCACGCCGTCCGCTAGCGGCGTCGCGAGCCTCGTCTATTCCACATTTCTCGGCGGCAGCAACAATGCGGCGTCTGCCGACGCCGGGCGCGGGATTGCAGTGGACGTTTCGGGGGACGCAAACGTCACCGGTACGGCGATGTCTGCCGATTTCCCAGTAACACCGGGCGCGCTGCAGCCCACGCTAAAGAGCACGGGAGGGAACGCCTTCGTCACGCGGCTGAACGCCACCGGCACGGAGTTTCTCTATTCGACCTATCTCGGAGGCAGTAATGCCCTCGGCGACGCGGGGCAAGGCATCGCTCTCGATCCAAGCGGCGCTGCATATGTCGCGGGGCGGACTTCCTCCGCCGATTTTCCGACGACCACGGGCGTTTTGCGTCCGAATTTTACGGCCGCGACCGGGCAGACGAACGGGTTTGTGTCGAAGCTCGCTGCGAACGCCGTTATCGGCATCGTGCCGAGTTCAATTGATTTCGGCGACATTTTGCTGAACAAGTCCGGCCCCGCGCAGATCGTCACCTTCACGAACAATTCATCCGCGCCGCTAACGCTCTCGCCAGCTCCCGCCCTTGGCGGCGCAAACGCGTCTGAATTTCAAATTGCGTCAAGCTGCGGGACGCCAACGGCAACTGTCACCTTGCAGCCCAACGCGAATTGCACCGTCAGTGTGAATTTCACTCCGGTTACGATCGGAGCCGCCAGCGCGACGCTCACATTCTCCGACGGCGATCCAAGCAGCCCGCAAGTCGTGCCGCTCACCGGCAATGGATATCTTGATTTCACAATTACCGCGACGACTCCCGCGACGGTCAGCGACGGCAATACCACTACGTTTACCGTCACCGTCACGCCCATTGATGAATCAACGCAGACGGTCGGCATATCGTGCTTGGGAGCGCCTGTTGGCACCACGTGCGTTCTCGCGCCAAACTCAGTCACTCTGGACGGCTCGGACGCGGCTTCTTCCATCGGAACCATCACGGTCGCTTCGTCCATACCGTCGAGCGCCGCCCACGGAACTCCAACGGGGCAATTCGGCGGGAAGGGAACGCTGATCGTTTTGGCGTTCGCGACAATCGCTGGCCTGGCGATGACGCGCCGGCGCTCGCTGCGCCTCGGTTTCGGCGCCGCCGCGCTCGCCTGCTTGCTTTTGGCCGGCTGCAGCGGCCCTCCGGGAACTCCATCCGGCACATACAACTTGCAAATCACAGGCACGGCCACCCCCGGCGGCCAGACGCACTTCGTAGTCATCGTCCTCACCGTCGATTAGCGCCATTTGCCGTCGATCACAATATGTGTCGAGCGCGATGTCAAATGCGCGCGAAATGAAACGTAGGGCTGGTCGGCAGACCGGCCGATTTCCTTGACTGCAGCTACTCCATTCCTGAAAACTCAATCGCCATTTCCCGCAGCCGCCTCAAATCCAGTTTTCCCGAACCGAGATGTGGCAACTCCTCAACATAAAAAAACTGATTCGGCCGAGGAATCCACAAATTAGGCAGATCCGACTGCGATAGCTTTTCAAGCACCGGCTTCAACTCTTCCTCAGAAAGCGTGTGCACCACCACGAGCCGCTCCCCCTTCTTACCATCCGGCACGCCAGTCACGACAAACGACATCTCCGTCAGCCCCGCAATCTCATGCAGCTTTTCTTCAATCTTGATGTGCGGCACCATCTCACCGCCAATTTTGCTGAACCTGCTCAACCGATCCGTAATCGTCAGAAACCCATCTTCGTCGAGCGTCGCGATGTCGCCCGTCGTGTACCATCCGTCGTGCAATACTTCAGCCGTCTTCTCCGGTTTGCCAAGATATCCCTTCATCACGTTCGGCCCGCGCACGACCAACAACCCGGCCGTATCAAACGGCAGCTCGGCGCGCGTCTCTGGATCAACTATGCGCACCGTAATTCCTGGCAACGGATGCCCGATGCGCCCGCGCTTCGCCCCCACCTGCCGAAATCCCGGCGCGCGATAATCCTTCGTATTCACGGCAACAACTGGCGAGCATTCCGTGCATCCATAACCCTCAAGCGGCCGCACTCCGAATCGATCTTCAAAAGCCAGCGACACCCTCTCCGGCAATTTCTCCGCGCCGACGATAACGAACTGCAAGCTCCCAAAATCCTCTGGAGAAATCTTGCGCAGATAATGCTGAAGAAAAGTCGGCGTTGATATGGCGAACGTCACGCGGTATTCACGCACCAGCGTCCCCACCGCCTCAACATCAATCGGGCTAGGGTGGTACGCCACGCCCACGCCCAGCACCGCCGGCAGCCAGATCGTCACCGTAAATCCGAACGAATGAAAAAACGGAAGCACACCAAGCAGCGTGTCATGCCGGTTCAGCATGAACGTCTGATCCATCTGCGCGATATTCGACGCGATATTGAAATGCGTGAGCATCACGCCCTTCGGATCGCCCGTGCTCCCACTTGAAAAAATAATAGCGGCGAGATCGTCGAGCCTCGCAGGCCGCTTGCCGCTCAGCCAGCGCTCGAGCAGCGACGGAGGAAGCGCCCAAAATAGAAGCGCCATCAGCCGCTCACCAAATCCAGGTTTCGCCGCGACATCCTCGATGAGAATGGTCCGCCCCGGCGGCTTCACCGGCAAACGATCGAGAAGCAACTGCGTCGTAATCACCGTTTCGAGCTTGCATTGCGCGCCGCACGAAGCCAGCGTCTCGTTCGACGCCGTGTAATTCAAATTCACAGGAATCTTCCCGCAAAGCACCGCCGCGAAATTCACATACGCGCCGGGCACCGACGGCGGCAGCAAAATCCCCACCATCTCCTGCCCCGCCCACAATTTCCTCAATCGCCGCGCCAAAAATATCGAACTCAGCATAACCGCACCCCATTTCACGCGCGGCCTGCGCATGTCCGCCATCGCAAATCGCAAAGGATGCCGGTGCGCCGTGCGCACAAGCGATTTCCCGAGCGGCCGCAGCCACCGCCTCCGATACTGAAACGCGTCACTCTGCAAATCCTGCACGGCCTGGCGCACTTCGAACGCCGTTGCCGTGGACGCGAGCGGATTGCCAAAGCTCACCGAAACCGGATACGGAAATCGCCGCGGCAATTTCCAAAGAAACCGCCCTTTCTCGAAACTGAAAATGCTGCCCCAAACTCCATCCAGGCAAACCGGCACAATAGGCGCGTCGACGCCTTTCATCACGCGCTCGAATCCGCGCCGAAACGGCAGCAAATTTCCGATGCGCGTGATTTGCCCTTCGGCAAAAATGCACACAATCTCGCCATCGCGAATCGCCTCGCTCGCCTCATGCAGCGCAGCCACCAATTCGCGCGGCCTCTGCTGCGACGAAACCGGAATCGCATGCATCAATTTCGCGAACGGCTTAATCACCGGATGATTGTAAATATCCTCGAAAATCAGAAATCGAATCGCGCGATCTGTGGATGCAATCAATAGCAGCGCGTCAACCAGCGAAATATGATTCGCCACAAAAAGTGCCCCGCCGCGCGCAGGTATATTCTCGCGGCCCGCGACGTGAATCCGGTAAATCGTATGCGTCGCCATCCATAGCACCAGCCGCAGCAGCGAATCCGGCAGCATTGCAATCGAGACAATCGTGGCCAGCAGCGTCAGCACCGCGCCATCAAGAAAAATTCCCGGCGCCGACTGATGAAATACGCTTGTAAAAAACAAATAAGCGCCGGCAGCCAGAAAAATGCCTACGAACGAATACAGATTCGCCGCCGCAATCACGCCGCCTTTCTGTTCCGGCGTCGGCCGGTGCTGAATGAGCGCCCCCATCGGCACGATAAAAAAGCCGCCAAAGAAACCAAGCAGCGCGAGATGAATCGCGGTAGTCAACATCGTTTGGCCGGGACGGTACAAAAACGCGCCGAACACAGTCATGCCCACGGCGCCAAGCGGAATCAGCCCGTACTCGATTTTTCCGCCGGAAAGATATCCCGCCGCCACGCTCCCGATCCCGATGCCCAGCGCCACGGCAGCTTGCAGATAGGCGATGTGCTCGTCATTCACCCTCAGCACATCGTGCCCAAAAATAATGATCGTGAATTGCAGCAGCGCCGCAAGAAAGAAGAGATAGGAATTGCCGAGGACGGCCCAGGTGAGCACGCGGTCGGCCCCAATAATCTTGGATTGGCTCCATAGATCGCCGAAAGCGTTCCAGTGAAATTTCCTACTCGGGTCAGCCGCAGGAACGCGCGAGATGCCGAAGCTCGTCGCCAGCCCCGCAAACGTCGCGCAAAGCAAAATCAATCCCGCCGCATATTCGCGGCCGCGATACTGCATCGCCAAAAATCCGCTGACCATCGTGCCCGCGATGGACGCGACGAACGTTCCTAGTTCGATGATGCCATTGCCCCACGAGAGCCGCGCTTCCGGCAGCAGCTCCGGCAGCAATCCATATTTCGACGGCCCAAACAGCGCCGCCTCCGAGCTGATCAGAAACACACTCGCGCACTCGAGCGGCAAGCTGTGAATCAGCAGCGCGAAGATCGCAAAGAGCATCACTACGATCTCGAGAAACTTCGTCCATATCGTCACGCTGCGCTTGCTGTATTTGTCCGCGAAATATCCCCCCGTCAGCGAAAAGAAAATGAAGGGAAGCGCGAACAGCGCACCAACGACGGAAATCAGCAATTCGCGTTGCGCGCGCGAAAAATGAATCGCAACAACGATGTAAATAACGAGAAATTTCAGCGCATTGTCGTTGAACGCAGTCTGAAACTGCGTGACGATAAGGCTCCAAAATCCGATTTTCGAATATTGTTGCGGAGGGTGAGTCGCTGAATTCTCTGAGTAACTATCAGCCGGCGCGCTAGGCCCCGCCTCGCTGAGCGGTGACGCGTCGGCCGCCGCCGAATTACGCGATGACGCGAAGGGGCGAGGCGGCTGCATGCGGGACGCTCGATTCGGCAATCACTGCCTCAGGATCGCGCTTCGAATATTTCGTCGCCACGTAATCGTCCACCAGCTTTTGAAATGCCGCCGAAAGCTGATCGTAATTGCCCTTCAGCGTCACGAATTTCTGCCCATCAATGTAAACCGGGCAGCTCGGCTCTTCGCCCGTGCCCGGCAAACTAATCCCGATATTCGCGGCCTTCGATTCGCCGGGCCCATTCACGATGCAGCCCATCACCGCCAGCTTCAGCTCCTCGACGCCCGAATAATCCTTTTTCCACTCCGGCATTTTGTCGCGAATGTAATTCTGAATACTCTCGGCCAATTCCTGAAACGTCGAACTCGTCGTCCGCCCGCACCCGGGGCACGCCGTGACGCTCGGCGCAAACGATCGCAGCCCCAGCGCCTGCAGCAATTCGCACGCCGCATACACTTCGTCGCGGCGATCTCCGCCCGGCCGCGGCGTCAGCGAAATCCGAATCGTATCCCCAATCCCTTCGCTCAGCAGCACGCCCATCGATGCCGATGACCACACCAACCCCTTCGCGCCCATCCCCGCTTCCGTCAATCCCAGATGCAACGGCTGATCGGTGCGCGCCGCGAGATCGCGGTAAATCGCGATCAAATCATTCGGCCGCGAAACTTTGCACGAAATAATAATCTGATCTTTCCGCAATCCATTTTCGATCGCCAGCTCCGTCGATTGCAGCGCCGAAAGCACCATGCACTCGTTGATAATTTCTTCCGACGTGCGCCCCAGGTCCTTGTCGGTATTCTCCTGCATCTTCTCCATCACCAATTCTTGATTGAGCGACCCGCCATTCACGCCGATGCGCACCGGCTTGCCGTAATCCCGCGCCACTTTGCAGATCGTCGAAAATTGCTCGTCCCGCCGCTGCCCATGCCCCACGTTCCCCGGATTGATCCGGTACTTGTCGAGCGCCTCGGCGCACTTGGGGTACTTGGTCAGCAGCACGTGCCCGTTGTAATGGAAGTCGCCGATGATCGGCGCATCGCACCCCGCATCCAGCAATTGCCGCTTGATCTCGGGCACCGCCGCCGCAGCCTCCGGAATATTCACGGTAATCCGCACCAGCTCCGACCCAGCCTGCGCCAATTCCAAACACTGCCGCACAGTCGAAGCCACATCGACGGTATCGGTGTTAGTCATAGACTGCACAACAATAGGCGCACCCCCGCCCACCATAATCTTGCCCACCCTAACGCCAACACTCTTCTGCGTCCGCAAAGCCAATCCCATCACCTCGACCACTCAATTCATTCTATACGAATAGATTAGATGCTGACCAGCCACGGTAGTCGCACATGTGCAGATTGCGCGCAAGGCCCCGTTCGTCGCGCCGGCATCTTGCCGGCGTTTTTGACTTTGCATTGTTTTTCGCGATGCGGGCAAACTACCCGTAATTCTGTTTCGCCGTTCGGTCGTAGGGGCGGGTCTCAGACCCGACCGGCTCTTTGCCGTCCGTCTCTCTGTTCGTAGGGGCGCTGCTCGTTCACCCTGAGCTGCGAAGGGCTGCGCCTGCTTTGGCCTTTGCCGTTGATTTGTGCTCGTAGGGGCGCTGCTCGCCGCGCCCGCTCTTGCCTGTGAATCGATCTATCTAACCACCGAGAATTCCGAATCCTCACTTCACCCGCACAAGATCAATATGCGCATGGTCCGCCTTATTCTCCGGCGACATATACGTCCAATCCTCGGTGTGATGATCGGCGTCGATGATCGTAAACACCGCATGGTTCATATGCCCGTACTTTGTCGCGCCCGAGAGGTCCACAAAGTCAAATTCCAGACTCTTGCCGTCTGGCGACAACGTGCCCACCATCCGCGGCCGGTTCTTCCCGCTATCGCAATAATGCGTAAGCATCAGCCGATCGCCGTCAACGTACATCATCGTGAGTGGATCGTCATTACCATTGCTCGGGTCGTTGGCTCTTCCTTCCGGCACCATCTCGTGCAAAAGCGCATCCCCACCAGAAGTAACGCGCATAGTCACGCGCACCGGCGCGGACATCGCTCCAGGCCCCGCCCCCATCGCCGCCGTGCCCTTCCAATTTCCCGCCAGTGCCTTCATTCGCGCAAACGCCATCTGAGCAGTCGACTCCTGCGCGTCAGCCTTCTGCCCCTCCGCCTTTCGCATTTCCGATTGCGCCAAAACCACGCTCGCAACGCAAAGCATCACAGCACAAGACAAAAATGAAATAGCCTTCAAATGGCCTCCCAAAGCCAAACTCAGCACCTCTTCCGGCGTCATTCTATACGAGTGGATCGAACGCGTACCATCCGTCTGAGTCGCACACGTGCCAGATGGTGTCCGTCCGTAGGGGCGCTGCTCGCTGCGCCTGCCTTTGCTTCGACGGGATCGCCTTTTGAGGGGTGCCGCACCCTTTGATTTGCAAGCGTGCGGTTCTTCAGCTCTGCAACATGCGGAAACGCGCTCAACACTCGACAGATTTCAGTTCAACCCACTCGGGCACCTCTGGATGTCTTCGCCAAAACAAGGGCGTCATTTTAAATGCAGGCACAAGTTAATTGACTACTCAAATTGAAATGTAGGGCTGGTCGGTAGACCGGCCGGCGTTCCCACGCGCGTATTCCAACCTGAGACCTTCTTACTTCTACTGCATCATTTACGACAGATGTCTATCCTATCAGTCTGTAGCGTCCGTCAGTTTTTTCGAAGGTTCGTCTGTTGCTAAGTACACCGAAGACCCCGATCTTCTGGACGTCCCGCCCAAGCTTTTGTCTCACCGCACCGATTATGTCCTCGGCTAAACGAGGTTGTTTGTCACTCATCACAGCACGCACAGCAATTGCAAGCTGATTGGGCTGGGGCTTTACTGCTGCCCGCTTGTCTCCAAATGTCGCGGCTTTTCGCTGACGTCCCGGTTTCGGCCGCCGCGCTTTCTTGGCCGTCGTCGGTTTAGAGTCCCTTAGGGGACGCTCGGGAGTTCCGTAGAACTCCCGAAGGCCGATGTATCCCGTTTGGGGCGGCACGAAGTCCCGGGTGTTTCGCACCAGGGAAATGTATAAGACCTTTTTGGGTGCCGCTCCTCCTACCTTGCAACCACCCTTCTGCAGCGCATCTACCAGTTCATCGAGCGCCACGGCGTGGCCGACCCTCTTTAGATAGCGTCGCGCCGCTTCCGCGTGTGTGAGGCCAAAGAACTCGTCGGGCCGAATGTTTGGCTTACCTCCGCCAGCCGAGGAAGCAGCTAAGGTGCTACCAGCGCCTGACGCACTAGGCGTACCGAGCACCTCGTCGCCGGGGTCGGAGGACTCGATTCCAAGATCGCGCTCAATCTGACGAAGCATCAAGCGGACCGATCGCAAATCCTCTACCAATTTGCGCTCTTGTCCCCTGTAGTGTTCAAGCGTTTGCCGAAGATACTCATCAGTAGGCACGTTACACCTCTCAGAATTTGTCTCGCTGCTAGGATATAATAGGCTGCCGACATGCCGGCGTCAAGTGGCATGATGAGCGGCAATTACATAGGGTCTAGCGAATGCCTCCGTCGGCATGCTGTTGCCTGTCGCCGTGTGTGTAGCGTCCTCGGTGGGGCGAGCTACGACGCCAACCGATGTTACGGTAACTTTGTGTTGCTTCGATAGTGCATTTGCTGCTAAATTTGTCCGCAGGCCGGCAAGAGGATCGCTGATGGATAGAGACAACGAAAAGCGAGAGTTTCAAGACGTGCGGGCTGAAGAAACGACTTGTGGGACCAGACACCCGAAGCGGGCGCTTTCCCTGGCAAAGGACCGATCGATCCGGCGCGTCGCGCAGATGCTTGCAAATCCTGGATGTGAACGGGACTTGTTTCTAGATGCTATTCGCGAGTTTGGACTGCACGAGCATTCCGAGGAGTATCAGAAATTACTGGCGCTTTGGGAGAGGCGGCACGGAAGCGGGCGGTGACTACTCGCTTTGCGGCTCGGATGCGCTTGGTCTGCTCGGCGACAGGAAGACCTGCAATATATCCGCCAACGATCTTCGTGAATTCCGTGGCAAACTCGCGCGCAGAGAGCTTACGCTTTCGCATACGTTTCGATTTCTTCGCCATCTAGCTCTCCTCCCCAAGGAAGTTCGGTAACTATAGTAGTAGATGGACGGTTAGGGCGCAATACCGGTAATTGGCCCTTTGTTGTTTCACGCGGTGCGCGAGCTGAACAGACCGTATGTTTTCGCCACCGCAAACAACTGACCTCGCGCCGCAGGTACCAGCAGGCAGGACGTATTCGCTGGTCCCGTGTGCCGAAGGACAGGGACAAATGCTAAACCGCAAACCAAGGCAGTGATACTATCCTCATTACGATCGAGGCTCGATGAAAAAACCCTGGCTCGCATTCCTCTGCAATTTCCTCTTAGCCGGCGCCGGGTTCGCCTATCTCGGCAAATGGATGTGGGCTGTCGTGGATCTTTTCGTTACGCTTATCCTGGGCCTACTCATCTACCGCTTTTTCCCCGATCAGTTCCTTTGGCTCACCGCCGCCATCCCCGCCAGCAACGGCCTCCTAGCCATGAACATGACCAAGCTCTGGAACTCCCGCCTGCCAAAAATGCAGCCCACAGCCTGACATCGCGGCATTGGAGATCACCGAATGAAATCGACTCTTACAGTCCTCGCCCTGATCGCCATCGTTGCACTCTCGACGGCAGCGCAACAACCACCACGCCAAGACCCGTTACTCGACCACATGACCGGCAATTGGCTCCTCCAAGGCACTATTGCCGGTCACGCCGACACGACCCACGATGTCGAGGCCGACTGGGTGCTGCGCCACGAATACGTCCGAATTCACGAAACCTCGCGCGAGAAGAATGCCCAGGGCCAGCCCCAATATGAAGCGATCGTCTTTATCGGCTGGGACGCAGCGTCAAGCCAGTACACCTGCCTCTGGCTTGACACCACTGGCGGCAGCGGCCTCTCAGGCGATGCCATCGGGCACGGAAAACGCAGCGGCGATGAAATCGCGTTCTTTTTCGAGAGCAAGGATGGCAACTTTCACACAACCTTCGCGTACAGCAAGAGCTCCGACACGTGGCAATGGATTATGGACAACGAGAATGCCGGGAAGCTAGTGCCCTTTGCGCGCCTGAAACTCACCAGAAAATAGGAATCAAATTTCTTCAACGCGTCCTCAAACAAAGTCTTACATACGAGGTCATTTGATTTGCCGCCTCCCGTCTGCTACGTTGGTTAGGAATCTAGGAAGAGCCATGAGGAACGAATTGAGTCGCGAAGCACAAGGCTGCCGAGCCGAGGTAGGATGCCGGCCATCGGGGCTAGTTCGTCGCCCGTCGCCTGTTGATAGCGAGACGCCGCTCCCGAATCAGTCAGGTCGACACCGCATTTCTAATCGACACCCAAGACGATTAGAAATCGGCGTAACTCCAACAAAACAAACAACCGAGGCCATTTCTAATCGTAACAAATTAGGCCACTTTTCAGGCTCATTTTAGACCGGAAAATCCAAACAGACAGAAGAAAAATCAATGCCAAAAATGAAGGCGGTGCAAGTCGCCAAAGCCGGCGGCGATTTTGAAGTCGTCGAGCGCGAGATTCCGCAGCCCGGCCCGGGCGATGTGAGAATTCGCGTCCAGGCTTGCGGCGTCTGTCACAGCGATGTCCTAGTCAAAGAAGGCCGATGGCCGGGGCTCACGTACCCGCGCGTTCCCGGACACGAAATCGCCGGCGTAATTGACGAACTCGGCGCCGGCGCCACCGAATGGAAAAAAGGACAGCACGTCGGCGTCGGATGGTTCGGCGGCCAGGACGGCACATGCGTCTCGTGCCGCCGCGGCGACTTCGGCAACTGCGCCAATCTGAAAGTTTGCGGCATCAGCTACGACGGCGGATACCAGGAATACATGGTCGCCCCGGCCACGGCGGTCGCGGCGATGCCGGAATCTCTCGACGCCGCGGAAGCCGCGCCGCTTCTTTGCGCAGGCATCACCACGTTCAACGCGCTTCGCCATAGCGGCGCGATGCCGAGCGATTTGGTCGCGGTGCAGGGAATCGGCGGACTCGGCCACCTGGGAATTCAGTTCGCGAATAAATTTGGATACCGCGTCGCGGCAATCGGGCGAGGCCCGGAAAACGCCGCGCTCGCGAAAAAACTTGGCGCGCACATTTACATTGATAGCGTCGCAACCAACGCTGCCGCCGAAGTGCAAAAACTTGGCGGCGCGCGCGTGATTCTCGCCACCGCGCCCAACTCGAAATCAATGTCGGCGCTGATCGATGGTCTCGGGCCGAACGGCACACTCATGGTGGTTGGAGCAACGATGGATCCGATCGAGGTCACGCCCTTACAGCTGATCGTCGGCAGCCGCAGCCTGCACGGCTGGGCCTCCGGAATCCCCACCGACTCCGAGGACACGCTGCGCTTCGCGGAAATGACCGGCGTGCGCCCCATGATTGAAAAATATCCGCTCGAAAAAGCCGCCGACGCCTACTCGCGCATGATGAGCGGCAAAGCCGAATTCCGCGTAGTGCTAACGATGTAATTCGAGATCGATATGGAAGAAAACGAAAACGGCCGGCAGGGGATCCTGCCGGCCGTTCTCTTCACTTCTACCGCTATGATGGTATGAACTTATCGGTGCCCGCCGCCGTGACCTGCGCCGCCACCGTGGAAGCCGCCACCTGCCGCTCCGTGGCTAACCGCGCCGCCGCGGAATCCGCCGTTCACTGCACCGCGTGCGACCGGCCCGCCTCGGAATCCACCATTCACCACTCCGCGTCCGGCGAAGCCTGGGCGTCCCGCGAATCCGGGACGTCCGCCGAAGCCGGGACGTCCGTAGAAGCCGCCGCGACCGTAGAAGCCACCGCGGCCGTAGTAGCCGCCGTGGAACCACGGGCCGGCGCCGATGAAGATTCCGCCGTTGAACCAGCTAGGACCGTAGTAGCCGTACGGCGCACACGCGTACGGGTAATACGAGTAGTAGCCGTAAGCGCACGCAGGAGCTTCGCCGACGTAAGCCGGACCGACCCCAACTGCAACCGGGCCGACTCCGACGCCAACCGCTACTCGCTGCGCGTTGGCAGTAGGTACGAGCGCCAAGCTCAGCCCTGCAAGAGTAAGGATTCCGAAGTATTTCATTATCGATTTCATATGGACCCCTTTCTGAGATCCGAACCACTAGTCTCGAACAACCGCTATGACATAGGGCAAGAGCGATGCCAAACGACGCCGGAGAGTGAGTTGCGTAACAAGGTGTCTGTTATCAGCGGTCTACGCGACTACTCGACCAGCAATGGCAGTCCCAAACGGCGGCGGAATTGGTGAGATTCAAGCGGTAGCGGTGGTTTTCAACCACGTAGGCGAACGGGGATAGACAGGTGACTGATTTCACGCAACACGGAGGCAGAAGCATCCGGGCTCAGAAGTAAATCGGCCGCAAGCGACGGCGCAGCGTTCCTTCGTCGTGCGTCAGTTTCTGGCGGGAGCGGCGGCCATGCGAGCATGCATCTCGCGGGTAAAGTGCGGCACGATTCCGATTATCCGTTCGATCAGCATGAGCTGGCCACGATGGTGCATTTCATGTTCTTTCACGGAGAGGATCATTTCGAAGCGGCTTTTATCGGGCGGCGTCATTCCGGCGCGCATCTGAACGCGCTCGGCGAGGAAGTCTTCGGTGAGCCCGTCGAGAAAGTTGGCCCATTTTTCGCCCGCCTGTTGAAGCATCGCAATTGTTTCCTCTTTGCTGCGCGGCTTTTTTTCTTCCGCCATTACGCGTTGCATGAGCGCGGGGAAATCGAAGCCTTCGAGGGTGGTGCGGCGTTCTTCGGCTTGAATCTGGTATTGAAAATCGGAGCCTAGCGCGATATGCGCGACCAACTCACCGACCGAGCGTGTGCCCGAAGCTGGGCGAAAACTGTATTTGTCCTCGGGGATTTCCTGCGCGATGGTGATCGTGTTTTTGCGCACGGTGCGAAAACTCGCGGCCATATCTTTGGCGCCATAGTAATTCACGGGATTTCTCCTTTAAGTTTAAGCAAAACGGACTGCAATCATGACGCGGAAGGGCAGAACGAAGTGTAACACGCTTTCGCGCGTGCCGCGCGTGTGCGACGCGAGAATAGGTTATTCGCGACAGCGCGATTGAAAAACTGCCGCCAAGCCCATATCATCGGGAGAACGCCGGAGTGGCGGAACTGGCAGACGCGCCGGACTCAAAATCCGGTGGCCGCAAGGCCGTGTGGGTTCGACCCCCTCCTCCGGCACCAGCTTGCAACGCGATTGCGCACAGCGCGCGAAATCAAAACAATCAACAAATTCGACGGACCAGAAACCGCGAGGATTCGCTTTGCATCGAATTGGCTGTACGAAGATGCTCCCGAAAATCTGAATTCGTTTACTGCGCAGACTGCAGGAATAAGGAGCCACAAAAGGAGAATTGAAAGATGGTTAACGTTGCTTTGTTCGTTTTACTGAAGGCAAAACCGGGGAAGGAAGCCGAGGTGGAAAGCTTTCTTCAGGGTGGATTGCAACTGGTGACGCAAGAGCCTGCGACGATTGCGTGGTTCGCAATTCGCATGGGGCCATCAACGTTCGGGATTTTCGATGCGTTCGCGGATGATACGGGCCGTCAAGCGCATCTGGCCGGCCGTGTCGCGGCTGCGCTGATGCAGAAGGCGCCCGATCTGTTCGCCGAGCCTCCGAAAATTGACAAGTTGGACGTGCTCGCTGCGAAACTTCCTGGGGCGAAGGCTGCTACCAGCGAGTAGCCGGAAAAGCGCAAGAGCAAGAGTGGACATACGTTCTTACGGTTTGCTCGCGGGCAGCGGATGGGCTTGGAAGAATTGCCAGATGACTTCGTTTGCGTCCAAGTCGCGGCTGGTTTTGCCAATGAGAAACTGCGGGAGATATTGTTTGCCGCCCGGCCAGGTGTGGCCGCCGCCGACAACTGTGTAAAGAGCGACAGCCGCGTTCTGCTGGCAGCCGGAATAAATTTCACGACGCGTTTCGAGTCCATCGGGCGATTTGGCTGGAAGAGTATCCTGCGTTGGAGTTGTGGCGCACCCATCGAGCCGCGCCCAAGCTTTTGCACTGTCTTCAGCCGAGAGAATCATTCCTCCTGATCCGCGCTTCATTTCACCACCTGTGTATGGAACGAGAGGATCGTCCGTTCCGTTAATTGCTAGCACGGGGATTGGACGTGCGGGATGGCATTGCTGTGACAATGGGACGGAAAAAGTGGCGCCGACGGGAGCGATGGCCGCAATTCGCGCGGAGAGATTACATGCGAGGTTGTAGGACATGAATCCACCATTGGAAAGTCCGGTAGCATAGACGCGCGAAGGATCAATGGAATAGCTGCTTTCTAGTTTGTCGAGCATCGCGGAGAAGAACGCAACGTCGTCAACGCCCTTGCGTCCAGCGGGGCCGGTGCCGCGGCCGTCGTTCCAACTGTGATCCACGCCGTTGGGATAAATGGCGATGATTCCGTTGCTGTCGGCGAACTCGTCGAAGTGGGCAATGCGCGCCATGCCTTCGCCTGTACCCAAGCGGCCGTAGATAACAAAGATTAGAGGCCAGCGTTTCGCGGAGTCGTAATTCTTCGGAGTGTGCACGGAATAATTTCGGGTACGTCCGCCCGATTGAAGTTCGAAACTCGGATTGGGCGACGCGCTGCAGGCGACCGACGGCAGAACTATTAGGCCGAGCAGAAAAACAGCAAGCTTACGCATGTCAGCTCCTCGAAGAAAATCGAGCGAAGAGAGCGCCGAACGATTTCGCTTCGGGAAGTTTAAGAAGCATTGTTCCACCAATATATATGATTCCGTAGGGCAGTAGAACGGCTGCAGCTGTAAGAATTGGCGGACGCGCGCCGATGGCCCAGCGGATCGTCCAGCCGACAGCCGCCGCACCAACCGCCAGCGACCACAACGTTCCCGCGAAGCCGACTGAAAGGCCGGTGCGGCCAATGCGTTTGTTGAGGTAATGCCGCAACAAGAGAAATTCGACCCAGCCGGAAATTCCCGCCGAAATTGTGAGGCCCGCGACGCCCCAACGCGGTGCGATGCCGAGAAGCGGAGGAAGCGGAATCGCGGAGAGATAACCGAGAATCGTGGTGAGCGCGATGCGGATGATGGAGAATTTCAGCGGAGTGCGCGTGTCGCGAAGAGCGTAGTAGGTGGCCGAGTAGAGGCGGCCGAGCGTGGAGGCCAGCAGGCCGACCGTCGAACCCGCCAGAATTCCCCAGACGTAAATTACATCGGCGTGCGTGAACCGACCGGACTGATAGATCGCGGCGACGACCACGTCGCCTAGAGCCAGAAATGCGACGACTGATGGCACGACGAAATACGCGATTTGGCGAAGGCCCGCGTCGAGGCGCTGGCGCAACGCGCGCGCGACCTCTTCTTCGCCGCCGAGTTGGCCGGACATCGCGGGAAGTTCCGCCGCCGAGACTGCCATTCCGAAGAGGCTGACCGGAAGCGTGTAAAGAGTTTGCGCGTAGGAAAGCGCGGCGACCGCGCCCGTGGGCAAGAGACTGGCGATGAGCGAATCCACGTACGCGCTGATTTGTACCACGCCGCGGCTGATGAACACGGGAAAGAAATTGCGGACGACGATGCGCACATTTTCGCGCTCGTAGTTAAGCGCGAGGCGCAGGCGCCCGAGCAAATGCATCACGACGGGCCATTGCACGCCGACCTGCAATGCGCTGCCGATCACTGCGGCCCAGGCGAGGACGATGGCGAGAGGGAACTGCGGCATGCGGCTGCCGAAACCGATCAGCGCCGCGATCATCGCGGCGTTCCAGATTACGGGCGCTGTGTATGAGAGAAAGAATTTGCGATGGCTGTTGAGAATGCCGAGACACCAAGCCGAGAGCACCAGGAGGCCAGCGCCGGGGAAAAGAATGCGAACGAGCCGAATCGTCAGCGCGCGCTTTTCACCGGAGAAGCCCGGAGCGATCAGCTCGATGAGCCACGGCGTGGCGAGGACACCGATTAGAACGAGGCTGGAAGCAGTGATAGCAAGGAGCGAGAAAACGGCCCCCGCGGTTTTCTCGGCTTCTTCTTTATCTTTTCGAGCGAGTAGTGCGGCGTAGACGGGTATGAACGAAGCCGAGAGAACGCCTTCGCCGAAAAGATTCTGGAGAAAATTGGGGATGCGGATGGCGGCTTTGAAGGCGTCGGCGGCGTCGGAATTGCCGAAGTAGTGCGCGAAGAAGCGATCGCGAATCAGGCCGGAGATGCGGCTCAGAAAAATTCCGGCGGCGACAAGTGAGGCCGAGCGGGCTGTGCCGAAGCGCCGGGTTGGAGTCTCGCCGGGCGCGGCGTAGGGCGTGATTGTGTTGGGATCCGGAATGCTCAGCGGCATGTCCTGCGCTCTGGATTTGCTCGAGCGGCGCAATAGGAGTTCAATTTTCCCCGGTGCAGCATCTCAGCCTAACGATCAGAAAAAGAAAGATGCCGGCCTGAAGGCCGGCGCTACAAGTGCTGAAATTGGGCCGCGCAGGGAGTAACGCGAAAAAAATTCGGCGCGTTAAATTCGCGCGACCTAAGACGCGACAATGCGAGCGCGTTACGGAAATCATTAGACTGGCTCCTCGGAGGCAAGTCAATTAGGAATGAGTGAAGTGGTTCTCAATTGGCCGTTCATGGAGCGGGCGTTGACGGGAATGTCCCGGCGGCCAGTTTGCTACTTTGGCACACCGGGGCGCGGCGAACTGGTTGTATGCCAACGATTGCGGTATCAGTAGGAAGTAACCTCTCAGAGGGCTTATGGCGCAAGCTACGACTTCCGCGCTCACGTCTGCTCAGCCAAACGTGACCGCAGCTCAAATCTCGGCTGATCTTCGCCGAATGGACCGGCGGCAATGGTGGCTGTGGTCCGCGGCGTGCGCGATCATGCTTCTGCTGACTATTGGGGTGGCGTCGTTTGTGTTTCCAGCGCTGTTGCGCGGAGATATAGCAGGATCATCATTCGGTCTGGGGGAGGCGGTTCGCGGTTTGGTCGGCCTGGTGCTGCTATTCAATTGCTACACGGTTTACCAGCAGGTTGTGTTGAATCGTTTGCGCCAGCAGATGTCGGAACAAATTCAATCGCTCGCGAATGTGGAGAGCCTGGCGACGGAAGTGTACAAGCTGGCGGCGCTCGACCAATTGACGGGGCTATACAACCGGCGGTCGGCGGAGAAGCGGCTGGAAGAAGAGATTTCGCGGGCGATTCGACATTCGCGTCCCCTGAACCTTCTGCTGATGGACATAGACAATCTGAAAGAGATCAATACTGCGCACGGGCACGCGGCCGGAGATGTGGTGTTGATGGCATTTGGAGAGCGGCTGCGCCGTGCGATTCGCGGGTCGGATCAGGGATCACGGATTGGCGGCGACGAATTTATGGTTGTGTTGCCCGAATGCCCGAGCGGACAAGTGCTGCACGTAATCAACCGGCTCAGGACCCTCACGGTGGAGTACGAGGGCGCGACAATTAAGGTGAATTTTTCCGCTGGATGGAAGGACTATCATCCGGGAGAGACGGCGCTCGAGTTCATACGGCGTGTGGACGACGCGCTCTTCGCCGACAAGCGCGGCAAATGTGAAGATCTCGATCTTCAGACGGTGGATAAAACGGCGCGGCGCGACCGCGCGTAATTTTCAATCGCGGAATTTGCAGCGACGATTGTGGCAAGGGCCCGATCCACTGCGGCGAGTTGATTTCCCGGCACGGCGACGTACAGATCGTCTTCCTCGATTCCCGTATACACGCGATTCCCGATACATCCGAGACTTGCCGTCGTTCCCATGGACATCGCGGCGGGAATTGCCATGCACGTCGGCCTGCCGAGAATCGGAAGCGGGGAAGCGGCGTTTGCGCGGCTGGCAGCTTCCTGCAGGAGCATCGCGGCACGCGGGCGGCACGCAAATAGGACGACTGAAGGATCAATCGGCGAGTCTCCGAGAGGAGCGTAGACGACGGCTGTGGGAGTCTTCGGAAGCTGGGGAACTTTGGCGACGTCCTCGGGCTTCAGGTATTCGACGCTGAACATCAGGCTGAGCGTCTCATTGAGTTCATTTTTGCGTTGCTCGGGCAAATCAATTCGGTGCGTGTAGCTTCCGACGGGGCAATTGAAATGGTCCGAGGGAACCGTGTAGAAGCTTTTGCCATCGGCGGCCAGGCGCCAGAAGCTGCAGCCGGATGGCTCGGTGCCGGCGAATTTTGGAATGCCCGCGGGTTCGCAATCGAGAATTGTTACGGAGACGGGTCGGCGTCTCAGACTGAGCCGCTCCGTGAATCGTTGTTCGAGTTCTTTCCACTGCGCCATTTCGTCCCCCGGGGGAAATTAAATTGCTCTTGTGTCGAACGCGCGAGCTTATCACATCGCGATTCTCGACGCGTTACAGCGAGCTCGTGTTGGGTGGACGGGGGCAGAGCGGCGGAAAAGCCTCCCGTCTCGTCGCGACTGCGTCGCGACGGGGACCCTTCGAAGCTCAGGGCAGGCGTGAGCTACACAGTCTGTTCGGACGCTCGCCCTGATTGGGTTCAGGATTTATTTTGTGGGATGAGGTCGTAAACGTAGCGGATGTCCACGGCCGATTGATTGCGGTTGCTCTCGATACGAACAGTTTCGACGAGCTTCTTTCCGCCCGGCTGCGGCTCGAACGTGCGGGAGATTCTGTTGCCGCGAGAAGTTTTTTCGTCGGAGACCAGGCGATTATCTTCCCAGTGCGCGGCAATCTCGACGTAGGAGAGATCCTTGGATTTTTTCAGTTTGCGATCGTCGGTGAAGAAAACACGCTTGTTGTCGGTGGCGTCGGCGAGATCGAATTCGTTATCCTTCTGCGCGACGAGTATTACAACCGGCGGATCGATCAGTTCCTGCATGTGCGCTCGGTCGTCGGCGCTTTCGCTGTCGCTTCCGTTGCCTGCGCCATGCCTGCCGTAGACTCCGCCACCGCCGCCTCCTGAGCCGGGAAAGCCGACACCGCCACCTCCGCCGGGGAAGCCGACTCCGCCGCCGCTTCGACCGCCACCACCGTTGCCGCCACCGTTGCCGCCATTGCCGTTACTTTGCGAACTTCTTGCTTCTTGCATTTTTTGACGGCCGTCGTCGCTTTGGTTCGAGTTCAGCTTCCAGGAGCCGTTTAGGCTGGCGCGGGTCGCTGGTGGCTGAAATTGCTGATGCGGCTGCTGTTTTGGCTGCGCGTTGGGCTGCGAGTCGTCCGAGGACGGAGCGGGTGTGATGGGCCCCGGAGGAGCTTGGGCGTGAAGCAGCGCGGGAAATGCGATTGCCACAAGGCCGAGAAGCCCCGAAAGAATTAGATATTTTGCTGCTCTTCCGTTCATTTTGCATTCCTTGCCTGTGAATGGCTCGAGTGCCGAAACCGGATTGATGGACCGGCTTCGCTGTAGGGATGCGACGGATTTCGAAAAGGATGTCAGATGACAGCGAAGCTAGAACGCCTCTTGCGCCGTGCGGGTGCATTAACGCGTTGACAACACGAAGAACATATCGTCGAGAAATTCCTTGCGCGTGGATACGGCGGATGCTTAAGATGTCGCTTCCTGAGGGAAAGTCAGTGCCAAAAGAAAAACCCAAGGTCAATATAGGAGAGGTAATCCGGTCTTACCGAAGCGATCGCGGCCTTTCGCAAGGCGATATCGAGCGGCGGACTGGGCTACTGCGCTGCTATCTGTCGCGCGTGGAGAACGGGCACACGGTGCCTTCGCTCGAGACGCTGGCGAAGATCGCCGAGGCCATGGAAATCAATCTGGCCGACTTTTTCCCGGGCAGCGATACCGCGCAAGACCGCGAAACGCGCAAGATGCTGGGCGAACTTTCGGAAGAGGAAATTCGGTTCCTCGCGGAAATCAAGAAGTACAGCACGACGCTTTCTGACGACGACAAGAAGCTTGTTCTGGCGATGATTCGTAAGATGGCGACAATTACGCCGCCGCCGACGCGAAAATCGGTTGCGGTTGCCCGCAGACCTGAATACTAAGTCTCAATTCTCCAACTTAAATCTGCAAGGATAACTGGCCTGCTTGTTTTAGTCTGAGGGCGCGGATGCTTTGGCCCTGAAGGATTTGGGCCCGACGATGGCGCGGAAGACGCGTCCGCGGCCGATGATCTTATCTCCGGTTCCAGCTTCGACTTCAAAAATCAGGATGCGGCCGTCCTGCGAGACGAGCCGAGCCGTCGACCAAACGAGCGCGCCCACCGGCGCAGCTTTCAAGTGATCCACTTCGATTCGCGTGCCGACGGTGATCATTTCTGCGGGCAGGTGCGGCTGCACGGCCTTCGCCGCCGCGACTTCCATCATGCCGATCATGGCAGGCGTCGAGAATACGGAAGGAAGGCGCGAATCGTATGCGGAGATCGTCCACTCGGGCGGGATTGTTTTTTCAACTCTAAATTCGGCGCCGCTGGGAATTTTCGGGAATTCGCGGCGGTTCTCAGAACTCAACTGGCGGGCTCCCCGCCGCCGAGCGGTTGGGGAGCGTCTTTACATGAGCGGGGGTCAACGAAACTCCTCGTTAACTCGGCGACCGTAATTCCGAACTGCGCCCACATGCGGCGCTTGAGGCTGCGGTAGTCCTGCGCGCCGCTGAAGACGTCGCGGATGAGATCGCGGAACGTGGCGCTGTGATTGAGCAATTGGACCATGCGCGTGGTGACCGCGCCGCCGAGAAAGCGGCCGCAGAAAACTTTGCGGGCGATTCGAGCGGCGAATTCGAGATCGGCAGAAACTTCCGCGCGAAGCCGCGCGGGATAGGCGTCGGGCTGGCCCGCGATCAACGCGTGGGCGAGCAGATCGCCGGAGCGCAGCGCGTAGAAAAGACCTTCGCCGGTGATCGGGTCAACGCAAGCGGCCGCGTCTCCCGCCATGGCCCAGTTGCGGCCGACGATCCGGCGGCGGCGCAACGTGTGCGCCTGCGGCGAGGGCAGCACGTGGCTATAAAAGCGCGCGCCGTCGAGAGAAATGTTTTCGTCTTTTACAAATTGATCGAGATGGCGGCGAAGTGTTTGGCTGGAATGCTTGGACATTTTCCCGCAGATGCCAACCGAAACGTGATCGGCGCGAGGGAAGGACCAGATGTAGCCCTCGAATTGCTTAAGAAATTTGATCTTGATGTGATCGTCTTCGGTGGGGACGAAGTAGCCTTGAGTCATTTCGAGGTCGGCGGCTTCGAGAGCCGTCGTCTCAGGAAGCAATTGGTTTCGAGCGCCGCCGGCGAGGACGACGAAATCCGCGGATTTCTGCCCGCCGCCTACGAGGAGATTCACGCGGCCGCCGTTTGTGTCCACCTGGGAGACGCGCGAGCGAATCGTCGTGCAGCCGGCCGCGGCGGCGCGATCGAGAAGCAGGCCATTCAGCACGGCCCGCGAATAGATGACGATGGGATGATTCATGTGGAAGCGGGCGCGTTGGCCGCCGCTGGAAATCAGCTCGGCGGTTTGAACGATTTTCTTCGGCTGCGGGCCGTCCAACAGGAAGGGATAAAGGCTGATGGCTTTATGAGTAAGGCCGCCTCCGCAGGGCTTTTCCCATGCGAGGTGCTCGTCGTAGAGGGTGACATTGAAACCGGCCGTGGCCAATTGCTCGCCACACATGGCCCCGGCGGGGCCTCCGCCAACTATCGCGATATCTTTCATTCGAATCTCTCGTCCCCGCAGGGGAATCGGGGAGTGGACGCAGAAACGGAGTATAGCATCAAAATTCTGGCGCAAGGGGCGAGGCAAAAAAGGCAGTTGTCGAATGAATT
>Ga0302325_10000723_pt1 | contig 88250 bp, 82 predicted proteins | sample Palsa_T0_2_FD_201948 | JGI IMG/M metagenome (GOLD analysis project Ga0302325, IMG submission 201948) | Peat permafrost microbial communities from Stordalen Mire near Abisko, Sweden - Palsa_T0_2 | ecosystem: Environmental > Terrestrial > Soil > Palsa > Peat permafrost | place: Sweden: Abisko...
CCTTTGGCGCGTCCTTGACTTCAAATCCCTTTCGCGCGCCGCTCCGCCAAGCAAACAATGAGGTGATCTGCCTCCGACGGTTCGTCTCCTATGATGTGAACCCGCGTCCCGTCATTGCCCAATCCTCGCCCGCATGCTTTGTTCCGCGCGAGGCGAGCGCCGCCCGAATCCGCGCGGCGGGGCTGGGGGGAAGAGCCGCGATGAACTTGGAAAACAAGCGCGCGCCGGTGCGCAGCGCGGCGGGCTTCCTGGTCCATGTCCTGACGGCGTCGGGCGGCGCGGTGGCGCTGCTGGCGCTTTACGCGGCGATCGAGCGCGACTTTCCCGCAACCTTCGCCTGGCTGGGCCTGGCGATGTTCATCGACGGCATCGACGGCACCCTGGCGCGCGCCGCGCGGGTGACCGAGACCGCCGCGACGATCGACGGCGTCGTGCTCGACCTCATCATCGATTTCCTCACCTACGTCGTGGCGCCGGTCGTCGCGGTCTGGCGCTCCCCCGATCTGATGCCGACCGGAGTCGCCTTCTGGATCGGCCTTGTCGTCATCATCGCTTCGGCGCTTTACTTCGCCGACACCCGCATGAAAACCGCCGATCATTGGTTTCGCGGCTTTCCCGCCTTGTGGAACGTGTTCGTCCTCTATCTCTTCGTGTTTCGCCTGCCCTGGCGCGTCAATGCCGCGGCCATGCTGGTCGCCGCCGCGCTGATGTTCGCGCCGATCGTCTTCGTGCATCCCTTGCGCGTCGCCAAGATGCGGCTTTGGACGATCGGCGCGACAATCGCCTGGTTTTTCTTCGCCGCCGTGGCGATCGCTGAACATCTGCAGGCCGATGTCTGGGTCAAGCTCGGCCTCATCGCCACCGCGCTCTATTTCCTCGGCTTACCGTTGCTGCGCCATTCGCCCTGGGCGCAGGATGGTGGGGCGGCCTGACGCCCGGCGATCCATGCCTTGCCGCCGGACGATGATTCTTGCTATAGCCGGTCGCGCTGCAGCGAGACTTCGCATCGGCACGGCCTCGTGGCGGAGTGGCTACGCAGAGGACTGCAAATCCTTGCACCCCGGTTCGATTCCGGGCGAGGCCTCCAATTCTGATTTTCCCGGCGCGCCAACGGGGGCGGCGCCCAAAGCGAGCGGCGCCAATGGCTGAGGCAATTTCCGGCGACGAATTCGCCCTGCGGCGCCAGAATATGGTCGATAGCCAGTTGCGCACCTATGACGTGACGGACCAGGCGCTGCTGGCGGCGTTTGCGCAGGTTCCTCGCGAGGCTTTCGTCGCGCCGGCCTTCGCTTCGCTCGCCTATGTCGACGGGGACGCGCCGGCCCGCGGCGCGACGGAGCGGCGCCTCCTGGCGCCGATGGTTCTGGCCAGGTTGATCCAGGCGGCTAAGGTGCGCCCGGGCGAAAAGGCGCTCGATGTCGCCGGCGGCTCCGGCTATAGCGCGGCCATCCTGGCCGCGATGGGGGCTGAGGTCGTCGCCGTGGAATCGGAGGCGGGGGCGGTCGCGGCGGCGAGAAATCTGCTCGGCGCGCAAAAGACGGTCCGGATCGTGGCGGGCGCCTTGGCGCAAGGGGCGCCGGGCGAGGCTTTCGACGTCATTCTCGTCAATGGCGCGTTCGAGCGCGAGCCCGCGCAATTGCTGAGCCAATTGGCGGACGGCGGGCGTCTGGTCGGCGTCGACGCCTCGTTCAGCTCGTCCAAGGCGGTGCTTGTCGAAAAGATCGGCGGCGCCGCGAGCCGGCGCGTGTTGTTCGACGCCGTCGCGGCCAGGCTCGAGGATTTTCGCCAGGCGCCGATTTTTGCGTTTTAGAGGGCGAGAGTGTCGCATAATTGCGACGCTCGGCATTTTTGCTGTGGGTGCGGCGTTATCTCGCCGCCGCGCCGGTAGCCCACGACGAACAAAGGCTTATATTGAGCCCGGGGCTGGCGGGCCGGCCTCTCTATGCGCGGCTTGGGTGGCGTTGACGGCCGTTAAGGCGATTGCTGCGATCGGGCGCCACTGGGCGCGCGTCGCAGCCAATAATCGGGCGCGCCGGGCAAGGCGGCCGAAAATGGGGCGTCGATGTTTTCTTTGAGTTGGGCAGTCGGGACTTCTGACGATTCCAAATCTTTTGGGGCCGCGCGCCGCGTCGCGCTGGCCGCCGCGCTCGCCGGGGGGCTGCTGAGCGGGGGACCCTTGCAGGCCGAAACGATCGGCGGGGCGCTGATCAAGGCTTATTTCAACAATCCCGACATCAATCAGCAGCGCGCCGCCGTGCGCGCCAGCGATGAAAACGTTCCCAAGGCGACGGCCGCCTATCGTCCGACCATCACCGCCGAGGGCGACGCGGCGGTCCAGCAGAGCAATGGCGCGTTGCCTGCGGCGGCCGGCGGCCCCTTTTCGATCTTTTCAAAGCCGCGCGGCTATGGCCTGACCGTCAACCAGACCCTGTGGAACGGCAACCGGACCGACAATTCGGTCCGCGAGGCCGAGTCGGGCGTGATGGCGGCGCGCGAGACCTTGCGCAACACCGAGCAGAACGTTCTGCTGGACGGCGTCACCTTCTATATGAACGTGCTGCGCGACGCGGCGATCCTCGAACTCGACCGCAACAATGTCGACGTCCTGCAGGAGCAGTTGCGCCAGACGCGCGATCGTTTCACGGTCGGCGAGGTGACGCGCACCGACGTCGCGCAGGCCGAGGCGAGTCTGGCCGGCGCGCAGGCGACCGCGCTCGCCGCCCAATCGACCCTGCAGACCTCGCTCGCCAATTATCGCCAGACGATCGGCGACGAGCCGAAGAACCTGCAGCCGGTCAAGGCGCTCGACAAGCCGCTGCCCAAGACCCTCACCGAAGCGATCGCCATCTCGCAGGTCGAGCACCCCGCCATTGTCGGCTCGCTGCATGGGGTGGACGCGGCCGAACTCAACATCAAGGTCATCGAGGGCGCGCTTTATCCGACCGTCGGCCTGACCGGCCAGGTCTCGCAGCGATTTGACGTTTCCGGCGTCTCCGTCCCCAACAACGCCCTCACCGCCTCGCTGATGGGTCAGATCAGCGTTCCCATCTACGACGGCGGCGCCACTTACGCCTCGACGCGCCAGGCCAAGGAGCAACTCGGCCAGCAGGAATTGCAGACCGACCTGCAGCGCGACAAGGTGCGCGCCGCCGTGGTCTCGGCCTGGGGCGTCAACGAGAATTCGGTGGCGATCATCCGCTCCGCCAAGGCGCAAGTGGCCGCCGCGGAAATTGCGCTGGCCGGCATTCGCGAGGAGGCCAAAGTCGGCCAACGCACGACGTTCGACGTGCTGACCGCCCAGCAGACGCTTCTGAACGCGCGCGTCCAGCTCGTTTCGGCGCAGCACGACCAGGTCGTCGCGTCCTATGCGGTGATGTCGGCGATCGGCCGGCTGTCGACGGCCAATCTCGGCCTTGCGGCGACCCAATACGATCCCAAGGTTCACTTCGATCAGGTCAAGGACAAATGGTTCGGCCTGCGCACGCCGGACGGGCGTTGATTTGCTTTTGGCATGTGCGCGCCTGTGGATTAAGAGAGGCGGTCCTGAAATAGCGGCGGTTGCGGCTTGCGCTCGGATGGAGCGTCAGCCTAGCCTTTGAGACCGGCGGCGCGGCGCGGGAGTTTTCTTCGTTCCGCGCGCGTCCTATGATGTTGGCGCGCCCGAAGCCGGGAGCGGACCATTCAACGATGCAGGGCGCAATTGCGCGCCGAGGGCAGAGGCCATGAACGCACCCAATCCTTCCTCTCCGGATCGAGATCTCGAAGCCCTGCGCCGCGCCCAGCGCGCCCACGAGCCCTCCATGGAGGAGATACTCGCTTCGATCCGCAGCATCATCGCCGACGACCGCGCGCCGTCCGCCGCAGGCGCGCCGCCGCAAAAGCCCAGCGCGCCCGGCGGACCGCAGATCGTCTACAGCAACGATTCGATCCCGCCCGCCCGCGCCCCCGCGCCGGCGCCGGAGGCGGCCCCTCCCGCGCCGCCGCCCGAGCCGGCGGCCGCCGCCTCAGCGGCGCCAAAGGTCGTTTGGGAAAAGGCGGCGCCCGCGCCCGAACCGCTCGCCGCGCCGGCGCCCCCCTCGTCCATCGCGCCGGTCGCCGAATTGAGCCCGGCCGGCGAAGAGGAAGCGCCCTTCGCCTCGGCCGCGACGGAGGCCGCGGTCGCCGCTTCCTTCGATGCGCTTTCGGCGACGGTGGCGATGCAAAGCGCCGAGATGATCGAAGGCATGATGCGCGAAATGCTGCGCCCGATGCTCAAGAGCTGGCTCGACGATAATTTGCCGAGCCTCGTCGAGCGTCTCGTTCGCGCCGAGATTCAGCGCGTGGCGCGCGGCGCCCGCTGAGGGCTCGGCCGCCCGCCTTCGTTGACTTTGCCGCGCGCCTGAGGCTTTAACGCCGGCGCGTTGGGCGGGTCCGGCGTCGTTGCTCCTGGCGGCTCTCTCGTCCTTCGCATTTCAATCGTTCCTGGGCGGCGTGCGGTCCCGCGCCCGCCTCGGGCGGGTTCTAGGCTTGTTCATAATGGAAAAGACATTCGATCCGGCGGCCGTCGAAAGCCGCATTTCGGCGCAATGGGAGGCGCAGAGCGCGTTTCGCGCCGGACGGCCCGAGCGCGCCGGCGCCGAACCCTTCTGCATCGTGATCCCGCCGCCCAACGTCACCGGCAACCTGCATATGGGCCATGCGCTCAACAACACGCTGCAGGATATTTTGTGCCGCTACCAGCGCATGAAGGGCAAGGACGTGCTGTGGCAGCCGGGCACCGACCATGCCGGCATCGCGACCCAGATGGTCGTCGAGCGCCAGCTGATGGAGCGCCAGGAGCCGAACCGCCAGGCGATGGGCCGCGAAAAATTTCTCGAGCGCGTCTGGGCCTGGAAGGCCGAATCCGGCGGCGCCATCGTCAATCAGCTCAAGCGCCTCGGCGCCTCGTGCGACTGGAGCCGCGAGCGTTTCACGATGGACGCGGGCCTGTCGCGGGCGGTCGTCAAGGTGTTCGTGCAATTGCACCGCGAAGGTCTCATCTACAAGGACAAAAGGCTCGTCAACTGGGACCCGAAATTCCAGACCGCGATTTCCGATCTCGAAGTGCAGCAGGTCGAGTGCCGGGGCTCGTTCAAATGGTCGCGCGACGACGGCGCGCCGCTCGACGCGGCGGCGCTCGGCAAGATCCTCGACAAGAATCCGAATGGCCATCTCTATTATTTCGACTATCCCGTCGTCGACGAGGCGGGCGAGGAGACCGGCGAGAAACTGACCATCGCCACGACGCGGCCCGAGACGATGCTCGGCGACACCGGCGTGGCGGTTCATCCGGGCGACGAGCGCTATGCGCATCTCGTCGGCGCCAAAGTCCGCCTGCCTTTGGTCGGGCGGCTCATCGCGGTCATCGCCGACGAATATTCCGATCCTGAAAAAGGCACGGGCGCGGTGAAAATCACGCCGGCCCATGATTTCAACGATTTCGACGTCGGCCGGCGCCATGAGGCCGAAGGCGTCCGGCAAATCAACATCCTGGATGCCGAAGCGCGCCTTGAGCTCAAAGGCAATGTCGCGTTCTTCGAGGGCGTGCCGGTCGCCGATCACGATTCCGCCCGCACCGTGGGCGTGCTCGACGGGCTCGATCGCTTCGAGGCGCGCAAACGCGTCGTCGCGATGATGGCGAGCGAGGGGCGGCTCGCCAGGATCGAGCCGCATACGCATATGGTTCCCCATGGCGACCGTTCGGGCGTGGTTATCGAGCCCTGGCTCACCGACCAATGGTATGTCGACGCCAAGACGCTCGCCGAGCCGGCGCTGCAAGCGGTGCGCGACGGGCGGACCCTGTTCACGCCGAAGAACTGGGAGAAGACCTATTTCGATTGGCTGGAGAATATCCAGCCCTGGTGCATCTCGCGCCAGCTCTGGTGGGGCCATCAGATACCCGCCTGGTATTCGCCCTGGGGCGCTTTCTATGTCGCCGAAAGCGAAGAGGAGGCCTGGGCGGCGGCGCTGGCCGACGGCCTGGAGCGCGGCGCGCTGACGAAAGAGCAAGCGGACGCGCTGGCGGGCGATCCGCAGCGGCTGGCCGAGACTTTCGAGCGCGACGAGGACGTGCTCGACACCTGGTTCTCTTCGGCTTTATGGCCGTTCTCGACGCTGGGCTGGCCCGACGCGACGCCCGAACTCGAGCGCTATTATCCCGGCGCCGTGCTCGTCACGGGCTTTGACATCATCTTTTTCTGGGTCGCCCGGATGATGATGATGGGCCTGCATTTCCGGGACGAGATTCCGTTCCGCGACGTCTATATCCACGCCCTGGTGCGCGACGAGAAGGGCGCGAAAATGTCGAAGTCGAAAGGCAATGTGATCGATCCGCTCGCGCTTATCGACGAACACGGCGCCGATTCCCTGCGCTTCACGCTCGCCGCCATGGCGGCGCAGGGGCGCGACATCAAGCTCTCGACGGCGCGCGTCGAAGGCTATCGCAATTTTGCGACCAAGCTGTGGAACGCCTCGCGTTTCGCTGAAATGAACGGCTGCGCGCGCGTGGCGGGCTTCGACCCGGGCGCCGTTCGCGAGCCCTTGAATCGCTGGATTCTCGGCGAGGCGGCCAAGGCGGTCGGCGAGACCGAACGGGCGATCGAGGCCTTTCGCTTCAACGATGCGGCCAATGCGGTCTACCGCTTCGTGTGGAACATCTTCTGCGACTGGCATCTGGAGCTCGCCAAGCCCGTGCTGCAAAGCGGCGAGGATGGGCCAGCGCGCGCCGAGGCGCAGGCGACGATCGCCTATGTGCTCGATGCGATCTACGCGCTGCTGCATCCCTTCATGCCCTTCCTCACCGAGGACCTCTGGGCGATCAAGGGCGAGGCGGGGCCGCCGCGCGCGCAGCTTCTCGCGCTCGGCCCCTGGCCGCGGTCCGATTTTGCCGCCGATGCCAAGGCCGAGGCGGAAATCGGCTGGCTGATCGATCTCGTCTCGGAAATCCGTTCGGTGCGCTCGGAAATGGGGGTCGCCGCCGGCGCGCAATTGCCGCTGACCCTGGTCGCGGCCGATGCGGGCGTCGCCGCCAATGTCAAGAGCTGGGGCGAGACGATCCGGCGCCTCGCGCGGGTCACCGAGATTTCCTTCGCCGATTCGGCGCCGTCCGGATCGGTTCAGATGATCGTGCGCGGCGGTCTTGTCGCCATCCCGCTGGCCGGCGTCGTCGACATCGCCGTCGAACGGGCGCGCCTCGTTAGGGAGATCGACAAGGAGCGCAAGGAGCGGACGGGCGTCGACGCCAAGCTCGCCAATGCGGATTTTGTCGCGCGCGCGCCGGAGGATATCGTGGAGGAAATGCGCGAACGCGGCGAGGCCGCCGCCGCGCGCATCGCCAAGATCGCGGCGGCGCTGGCGCGGCTCGATAAGGTCTAGCGTAGTGGGCGGGGGAGGGTGTCGGGTCCGTTATGATTCCGTCATTGCGAGCGGAGCGAAGCAACCCAGGCGTCGTGACCTCTCCTGACAGGGCACGACGCCTGGCTTGCTTCGCTCCGCTCGCGATGACGAGCAGATCTGGCATCCTCACGCTTTCGTCCAAAGCATCGATTGCCCGACGCGCCGGAATCGACGAAGAAACAGTAGTCGGCGCGCCAAAGAGAGAGGTTCGCGATGAAACGGCTTGCCCTCCCCATCGCTGTTGTCGCTTTGGCGGCTTGCAGCGCCGCCGCCCGCGCGCAGGACGCGGCGGCGGGCGAACATGTGTTCGTAAAATGCCGGGCCTGCCATCTCATCGGCGAGGGCGCGCATAATATGGTTGGACCGGCGTTGAACGGAATCGTCGGGCGCCGCGCCGGCGTCTATCCCGACTATGCCTATAGCGAGGCCAACAAGAATTCGGGCCTCACCTGGGACGAGCCGACGCTGAAGGAATATCTGCGCAATCCGCGCGCCAAAGTGCCGGGCACCAAAATGACATTCCCCGGCCTCTCGTCGCAGACCGACATCGACAATGTGATCGCCTATCTGAAACAGTTCGGTCCCGACGGCAAAAAACTTTGAGCCTGCCGGGCTTGCGGCTGGCTGCGCCGCGTCACGGCCGCTTGAGCAGCCCCTGTTGCGCCGCATCGCGCATGGCGGCGATCTCCATTCGATAGGCCTCGACCGCGCCGCCTTTGAATATGGCCGAGCCGGCCACCAGGACATTGGCGCCCGCCTCGACGAGGGCGGCGGCGTTGTGCGGCCCGATTCCGCCATCGACTTCGAGCTCGATCGGACGCTCGCCGATCATCGCCTTCACGCGGCGCACTTTTTCGATCATCGCGGGAATGAACGCCTGCCCGCCAAATCCCGGATTGACCGTCATCACCAATATGAGATCGAGCCGGTCGAGCTCATATTGGATGAGGCTCTCGGGCGTGGCGGGATTGATGGCGACGCCGGCCTTCTTGCCGAGATCGCGGATCGTCTGCAGCGAGCGATCGAGATGGGGACCGGCTTCGGCATGGACGGTGATGCGGTCGGCGCCGGCCTTGGCGAAAGCTTCGAGATAGGGATCGGCCGGGGCGATCATCAGGTGAACGTCGAATGTCTTGCCGGTCAGCGGGCGCAGGCTTTCGACGACAGGCGGTCCGAACGAGATATTGGGCACGAAATGGCCGTCCATCACGTCAAGATGATGCCAGTCGCCGCCCGCCGCCTCGATCGCGCGGATTTCCTCGCCGAGCCGCGAGAAGTCGGCCGCGAGAATCGAGGGGGCGATCTTGATGTCCCGGACCATGGCTTGCCTGTTCTCGACGCCTCATCGGCGATCCTCGCGCGGCGCGCCGAATCGACATAAGGGGCGCCCCGGTCTGTCCCGTCAACGTCCGCGTAGGCTTTCTCCCCATCGCCTCGCGCCCAGAAAGGTCTGCGCGACCGGCGGCGACCAGCCCGCCTCCAGCAATCGGCGCGGGCGAACGGCCAGGGGGCCGGAAAGCAGCGCCCAGTTCTCGCCCTGGCCTGCCGCCTGCGCCGCAAAGCCCAGCAGGCGAGGGGGCGCCCGCCATAATCTTGCGGGCCGGCCGAGGCCGGCGCGCAGGCCGGCGAGAAGCTCGGCGACGCTGGAGGGCTCGGGATCGGCGACCGCGAAACTTCTCGCGCCGACGCCGCTTTGCGCCAGCGCGAACAGGATCGCGCTGACGAGATTGTCGAGGCTGAGGAACGAACGCGCCGCCTGCAGGCCGGCGAAGGGTAAGGGCAGCGGAGTGTCGGCCAGTCCGGCTATCCGCGCCAGATTGCCTTTCACGCCGGCGCCATAGACGACCACCGGCCGCAGGATCGCCGTTGACAGGACGAGGCGGGCGAGGCCGCGCTCGGCCTTCAGCTTGGCGCGGCCATAGGCGTCGGTCGGCGCCGGCGCCGATTCGTCGTCGAGAATCTCATTCGACGTCGGCCCGGTTATCGCGCGGATGGAGGAGACGAATGCGAATCGGGCGACGCGTCCCTCGCAAAATCCGGCAAGCCGCAGCGTCGCCTCAGCGTTGACCCGGTCGTAGATTTCCTCCGTTCCGACGTCTTTCGTATGGGCGATGGCGGCCAGATGCACGACGGCGTCGACACCGGTGAGAAGCGGGCCCCAGTCGAACGTCTCGATCGACTCGAGAATGGAGAACCCGACGCCGTCCTGCGCCGGCTGCGGCGCGCGAACCGGCGCGACGACCGAAAAGCCGGCTTGCGTCAGGGCGGGCAGCAGGCGCCGCCCGATGAAGCCCGACGCGCCGGTGACGAGAATGCGCCCCGTCAAGTCACGCCCCTCTCCCGAACGAGCGAGCGCATCAGCAAAGCGACGATCGCGGCGCCGAAGGCCAGCGCGGCGAGTTGCGCGGCGGCGGGGCGCCCGGCGATCAGCAGGGCGAGCGCGCATAGGAGCCCGTTGCAGGCCCCGACGCGCGCGATCACCTGCCATGTCGACAGGCCGCGCACGGTCGCCTGCTGGTAGAAATGCTCGCGATGGGCCTGCCAGAATTTCTTGCCGGCAAGAACGCGGCGCGCCAGCGTGAGCGTCGCGTCGGCGAAATAATAGAGGAACGGCAGCACGGCGACGACGGCGCCGCGCGAGCCGGCGACGATCAGCATGGCGATCGCGCCGAGGAGGCCGAGCGGCAGGGAGCCGGAATCGCCCAGGAACAGTCGCGCCGGCGGCTTGTTGAGCACGGCGAAGCCGGCGAGCGCGCCCGCGGCGGCCAGGCACAGCGCGCCGAGCCACGGCTCAGGGTTCGCAGGGGCCGCCAGCAGCCAGGCGACCGTGGCGAAGGCCGGGACGAATTGCACGACGCTCATCCAATCGAGGCCGTCCATGAAATTGGTGAGATTGACGAACCACAGAATGGCGATCAGCAGGCAGGCCGAGACGAGAACGGGCGGCACATCGGCGAGCGGCCCGGCAAGATCGAGCGGCGCGGCGGCGAGCGCGAGGCCCGCCGCGCCGGCTTGAACGACAAGGCGAAAGCCCTGGCTCAGCGATCTCAGGTCGTCCCAGGCGCCAAGCAGCGTGAGCCCCATCAAGGCCGCTGTGAGGCTCCAGGCGAAAGCGTCCGGCCTGGCGCGGGCGGCGGCGAACGAGGCGGCGAAGGCGACGACGAGCGCGACGGGGATGACCACCAGGCCGCCGCCCTGCGGCGTCGCCTTCGCATGGCTCGAGCGCGCCGCCGGGATGACGAGGAAGGCGCGGCGGAACGAGGGCAGAAGCAAGGCGCATAAGGCCGCAGCGGCGAGGAAGGCGGCGATCGGAACCAAAAACGGCAAGCGAACTCCTGAAGCGGACCGGCGAGGCGCGCGCCTTCGATACGACGCGGATCGGGCGCGGGCAAATGGCCGGCCGCGTCAGCCTGCCGGGGCGATGGGCCGCGCCAGGAATTCGGCGATCCGCTCGCCGTGCGGCGCGATCGCATAGAGGCCGTTGAGATGGCCGAACGGGCCGGCGATTTCGCCGCTCTCCACCGGCAGGCCGTTGTCGGCAAGCGCCTGGATCGTCGCCTTGACCGCGCTTGGCGGAAACACCTGATCGGTCGGCGTGTAGAGGACCAGCGCCGGCGCCTGGATGCGTTGCAACCCTTCGGCGGCGGTCTTGGCGCCGGCGCCCGACCCGGGGACGAAGGTCTGGTTGGCCTTGACGAGATAGAGGAGATGATTGGCGTCGGAAAGAGCGGCGCGCGCTGCGCCCGCCGCTTCAAAGGCCGCCTCGACGGCGAATTTGTTGTCGAGCGCGGCGCGCGGGTCGAAATCGGCGCGGGCGAAAGCTGCGCCATAGGTCGCATCGACCCATTCGAAATGATTGGCCTGCAGCCCGATGATCTTGATCGCCTCGGCGAGCCCGGCCAGCGGCGCGGCGCGGCCGTAATAATCGCCGCCGTTCCAATTGGGGTCGAGGCGGATCGGCGCCGCCCATATATTGAGCCAGGCGATCAGCCAGGCGCTCGGCGCGGCGGCGGCGATGACGGGGATGATGCGCTCCATCCTGTCGGGATAGCTCGCCGCCCATTCGTAGGTTTGCAAGCCGCCCATCGAAGGGCCGATGACGGCGTGCAGCTTGTCGATGCCGAGATGGTCGACGAGCGCTTTCTGCACGGAAACGAAATCGCCGATCGTCACGAGCGGAAAGCTCAGGCCATAGGGCTTGCCCGTCGCCGGATCGATCGAGGCGGGCCCGGTCGTCGTCACCATCGGATCCCTGGCGTTGACGTTGACGAGCGTGTCGGAGGAGAAAACGAAATATTTATCGGTGTCGACCGCCTTGCCCGGTCCGATGATCGCGTCCCAATAGCCGGGCAGGGGATCGCTCTCCTGGTATCGGCCCGCCGCATGGCTCGTGCCCGAGAAGAAATGGCAGACGAGGATCGCATTGGATCGATCCGCATTGAGCGTCCCGTAGCTTTCCCAGCCGATCCGCACATTGGCGATCGTCTTGCCCGACAGGGTCGTCAATTCAGGCAGCTCGAAGATTTTCTTGGCGACAAGCATGCGGCGGCCTTCGAGGTCGAGCGGCGTTGGAGCAGCGGGAGCGGACCGCCTTCTATGGCGGCGGGACCGCCGATTTGCCGGCGCGCGCGGCGGAAGGCTGGGCGGCGCTCGCCGCTTCCAGGATCGCCGCGCGCGAGCCGAGCGCCTTGTCGAGCCGGCGCGCCAGGGCGACTTCTTTCGAAAGAGGATGGCCCGGGTCCAGCGTCGCCGCTTTCATGCGGCGCATGAGGTCGTAGTCGTGCTCGTCGCGATAAGGCTTGAGGTCGAGATCCCTGGGCAATTTCGTCAGACGTTCGTCGCCCATTTCCTTGACGAATTGCTGCATGAAACGATCGTAGGCGCGCCAGGAGACGCCCTCGGCGCGCACGGCCGCTTCCTCGGCGCGCGTCGCGATCTGGTGGGCGTGCTGGTAATGCAGACCCATCCGGTCGATCAGCGTCTTCTCCACCTCCTCATGCAGCAGGAGATAGCGGTCGACTTCGATCGCGCGGCCTTTGTAAAGGAAGCTGCGCGGCAGGTGGCGATCGATATAGACGGTCTTGCCGTCGAGGCTGTAGCCGGCGAGATAGGGAATGTCGTGGTCGCGATCGTAGGCGCCGACGCGGGCGACGATCGCATCGAGCGCGCGGTCGAGCATGAGGCTCGACACATAAGTGTCGGGCAGATGAAGGCGCTTATGGGCGCCGATAGGGTGGCAGCAATTGGCTGGCATGGCGGCCCCCCTCAACAATGATGGGCGATAAACCGAGGCTTTCCTGGGCGCGCCAGCCGCCTTGAACAAGCCAGGCGGCCGGCGGCGCCGGCTTGTCGCGGACGGCGGCCGACGGGTCAGCCGCCAGCCGGTCTCAAGGCTTCTTCTCGTTCTTGGCGGCCTTGGCGCCCGCGGCGGTGGCGTCGGTCTCGCACATATAGACGCCCTTCTTGGTCTTGCCGTAATCAGCCGCGTTCGCGTAGTGGTATTTCTTGGTGTTGGAATTCACCCAGACGACCGTGTCGGTCGGGCATTTCGCCTTGGCCTCGGTGTCGGTCGTGAACTGGCCGGGCCCGGCCGCCAGCGGGGTCGGCTTCGGCTTCTTGGGCTTGGCCGGCGCGGGCGCGGCGGCTGCGTCGGCGGGGGCCGGCGTGGCGTCGGCGGTCGCGGGAGCGGCGGCCGGGGCCGCCGCGGGCGCAGGCGCCGCGGCTGGGGCGGCGGCCGGAGCAGCGCCGGCGGGAGCGGCGGCCTTCTGCTCGGTGCGGCATTGGGCGAGGAATTCCGGCCAGGTCTTGCCGTCGGTGGTTCCGGCCGCCTTGGCCGCCTTCCATTGTTCGCCGCAAATCTTCATGACGCTTTCGGCATTGGCCGCGCTGGTCGCCGCAAGGCCGAATGCTCCGGCCAGAACGAGCGCCGAAAAGGCGATCGCGATATTCCTCTTAGACATGAAAGGCTCCTCCAGTGTCTGTCCCGCCCGCACCTGCCTGGCCCAGCGCCAGAGTCTGGGGGTTGCGCGCCGAGATTTCCGGCGGCGGATTCGTCAATGCCTCGCCGCCGCTGAACCGGGCATGAACATTCGCGTGAACTTCTTGAACTTGGTGACGAATTGGTGGCGACCCTGCTCGAGGTCGACCACTTTCTGGCTCGTCACCCAATTGAGCTGGATGGCGCGCCGCGGGCCGGAAGTCGGCTTGTGTCCATGCCACGAATTGTCGGAGCGGCGAAACACCAGCAGCGTCCCGCCATACGGGGGCACCTCGGCTGCGTAATCGTCGAGATTGTCCGGCCCGCGCAGCAGCCGCAGGCGACCGGCGTCCTCCTGCCAGCGCTCGTTCATATAGAGCAGCACGGTGATGATCTTGGAGGTCGAATCGGTATGGATCGAGCCGTCCTTTTCGCGCACGAAGCCGCGCACCGTATACATCGTCGGGCGCCCCGTCAGATCGAGGCCGAATTTGCGCTCGATCGCGACACGGAATTGCGGCCCCAGCAATTCGTCCATCAGCTCGGCGAACTTGCCGTGGATGTCGAGTTCGGCCGGCGGATGCGAGCCGGGACCCGGCACGGCGGGATAATCGGCGATGACGGAGGCGAATTTATCGGCCTTGATGAACTCGGGGACGACAAAGAATTCGAAGGGCTCGCGCTGCAGCGGCGTCTTCTCCAACGCGTCGAAATCGCAATAGGTCAAACGAGGCTCCTTGGGGCGCGAGGCTCGAGCCGGGCGCTGGCTGTTGATTTGCAGCGCTTATAACAAGCCCGGCGCGATGCGCCAAATTGGCGGGGCGGCGGAGGCTCGCGTTCTAAGCTAATTGGCCGACGCTGTCAGCTTGAGGCCGAGCGCCTTCATGACGCCGAGCAAAGTCGTGAGTTGCGGGTCGCCGTCAGGGCTGAGCGCTTTATAGAGGGATGCGCGCGTAACGCCGGCCTCGCGCGCCACGGCGGCCATTCCGCGCGCGCGCGCGACCACGCCCAACGCGGCGGCGATATAACTCGCATTGCCGCTCTCGAGGGCGTCGGCGATGAGTTCTGCTTGCGATTGGGGGTTTGCCAGATAGGGGGCGGCGTCAAACGGAAAGATTTCGACGGTCACTGACGAGACTCCTTGATTTCAGCGGCCATGGCTTTGGCGATCTTGCTGTCGCCAGTTTGTGTGCGCTTGTCGCCGCCACAAAGTAGGACGACGACCGTTCGACCGCGCGGCATGAAGTAAACGCGGTAGCCAGGGCCATGATCGACGCGAAGTTCGCTGATCCCCGCGCCGACCGGCTTGACGTCCCCCAACAATCCAGCCTGCAAGCGCACAAGGCGCTGAGCGATTCGCTCAGCCGCGCGGCGATCTCCAAGATTGTCCATCCAATCTCGAAAAGTCGCTGTCTGACGAATTTCGACCAAGTGTCCTCTATAAGAGACAGCGCGGATTGTCAACTAAAGGAGACATAGTCGTTTTGAGTAAGGCGCCCACTCCGGTTCGCTACTTCGCCAACGCCCGCGCTCGCGCCTTGGTCGCCACCGTCCGCGCGGCTTCCGTCACCTGGAACATTTCGAGCAGGTCGAGATCGCTGCTGGTCACCGGCGAAAGCGCGGTGTCCATGTAGTTGCGCGACTGCGCATTGCGTTTGATTCCCCGCGTGACCTTGAACATCTTCCAGAACAGCCGCGCGAATTTGACGTGCTTCATCACGAGTTCGCCGGCATATCGGGGATAGAAAATCAGCGGCGATTCGATGGCAAAGCCAGGGCGCCGGTCGCGGCGGACCTTGCGCCGGATGAGGCCGCTCTCCAGCGGGTGGATGCCCTCGATAGCCATGCTGCCGCTGAACCACAGCAACAGATACAGCATCGTGCTGGGGCTGATGCGGGTCGCCGCGGCGCGCCGCAGCACGGTCGCGACATGTTCGGGCGTGTAATAGGTCTCCCAGGCCAGCCGATAGGCATGCTCCCATTCCGGCTTGGACATGAGGGGATGGCCGGTCGTCACATGAAGGAGATCGTATTTGTTCATGTCGGGATCCATGGGAACCCCGCCGAGCAGCAGCTTCTTGTGGTCCTCCGATCCGGGTAGCGGGGTGAGGCAGAAGAATTCGAGGATGTCGAGCGGCAATTCGCGCTGGATGATCTTGATGTCGCGCACGATGCTTTCGGGCGTGTCGGTGGGAAAGCCTAAGATGTAGCCGGCATAGGTGAAGCAGCGGGCCTTCTTCCAGGCCAGCAGCATCTCGCGGTAGTCGCCGATGCGGTTCTGCTTCTTCTTGGCGCCGACGAGGCTTTCCGGATTGATGTTCTCCAGGCCGATGAACACGCGCTTGACGCCGGCCCGCGCCGCCTTCTCGATGAAGTTCGGGATTTTGTGACACAGCGTGTCGACCTGGATCACGAATTTGAAGGACAGACGCTCCACCTCGCGCAAATGGATGAGGCGGTCGAAAATCGATTCCCAGTTCTTGTTGCGCGCCAGATTGTCGTCGGTGATCATGAAATATTTGATGCCCTGCGCCGTATTGGCGCGGATCAGCGCCTCGACGTCGTCGGCGGTGCGGTAGCGCGATTTACGGCCCTGGACATTGATGATCGTGCAGAACGAGCATTGAAACGGGCAGCCGCGCCCGGCGTCGAAACTGGAGAGGAAACCGATGGTGCGCCCGACGCGCTCGGCCGGCAGATGCGGCAAGGGCGCGCCCTCGATGCCAGGCAGATCCTTCATGAAATCGTAGATCGGCTGCAACTGGCCGCGCGCGGCGTCCTGCAGCACGATATCGAGGCGGCCCTCGCCCTCGCCGGCGAACAGGGAAACGCCGAGCGCCAACGCCTCCTTCATATCCTCGGGCATTTCGGGCAGCATCGCCATGCAGCCCGAGACATGGAAACCGCCGAGGCACACCTGGACGCCGGCGGCGCGCAGCGGCCGCGCGATGTCGAGCGAACGGGGAAACTGGTTGGACTGGACGCCGACGAGCCCGACCATGCCGAAGCCGCCATTGCGGCGGATCTTGCTGATGATCTGTTGCGGGCGCACCCGGGAATTGGTTTCGTCGATGGCGACCGCCTCGATCTCGACGTCCTCGCCCAGAACCCTTCTCGCATCGCAATCGCTCGCCAGACCATAGAGCACCGCAAGCGAATTGGATGGAATGGCCGAGCGCAGCCATTGAATGACATAGCCGTCGTCGTCGTAATGCGACGGCTTGATGAGGAACAGCAGAAACTTCCGGCGCGCCGGCATCGCCGTCGCCGCTGCTTTGCCCCGTAAGATCGATAGCACGTCGGCGGCCCCCGGCGTTCGCGAACGAGAGGATTGATCGGCGCCGACTATAGCGTCAGGCCGAACGGCTTAGCAAACGCGCGGCGCCGCGTCGCGTCGCGGGGCGGGATCGCCCGCGCATAGGCGACGCGTGGAAGCGACTTAAGCCCTGGAATTTCTTGGGCAATGCGTGGAGCTCGCCGCGCTTGCGAGCGCGGCTTGATACAGCAAGCGGCCGGATCACGCCTCGTCTTTCGGCTCGCCCGCCAGAAATTCCTCCAGCCAGTGAATGTCGTAGACGCCGTTCTGGATGTCGGTGTTGCGCACCAGCGTGCGGAACAGCGGCAAGGTGGTCTCGACGCCGTCGACGACGAATTCGTCGAGGGCGCGGCGCAGCCGCATGAGCGCCTCGGTGCGGCTGCGGCCGTGCACGATGAGCTTGCCGACGAGCGAATCGTAAAAGGGCGGAATGACATAGCCTTGGTAGACCGCCGAATCGACGCGCACGCCAAGGCCGCCCGGCGGATGATAATAGGAAATCCGCCCGGGCGAGGGGGCGAAGGTGCGCGCATGTTCGGCATTGACGCGGCATTCGATCGCCGCGCCGGTGATGCGCACATCCTCCTGCGCGATGGTCAGCGGCGAGCCGGCGGCGATCTTGATCTGCTCGTTGACGAGATCGATGCCGGTGATCATCTCGGTCACGGGATGTTCGACCTGGATGCGGGTGTTCATTTCGATGAAATAGAATCGGCCGTCCTCATAGAGGAATTCCACCGTGCCGACGCCCAGATATTGCAGTTCGGCCATGGCGCGCGCCACGATGCCACCGATCGACTCGCGCTCGGCGGCGTTGAGCGCGGGCGAGGGGCCTTCCTCCCAGATCTTCTGGTGCCGGCGCTGCAGCGAACAATCGCGCTCGCCAAGATGGATCGCCCGGCCCTGGCCGTCGCCCAGAACCTGGATTTCGATGTGGCGGGGCTTTTGCAGATATTTCTCGAGATAGACCGCATCGTCGCCGAACGCCGCCTTCGCCTCGGCCTTGGCGGTGGATATGGCGCTCGAGAGCTCCTCGGCGCTATGGGCGACTTTCATGCCGCGCCCGCCGCCGCCCGCCGCGGCCTTGACGAGGACGGGATAGCCGATCTCGGCGCCGATGCGCAGGGCCTCCTCGTCGTCGCCGACCGCGCCGGCCGAACCCGGCACGCAGGGGATGCCGAGCCGCACCGCCGTCCGCTTGGCCTCGATCTTGTCGCCCATGATGCGGATATGTTCGGGGCGCGGGCCGATGAAAGTGATGTTGTGCTCGCCCAGGATTTCCGCGAAGCGGGCGTTTTCCGAGAGAAATCCATAGCCGGGATGGACGGCGTCGGCGCCGGTGATTTCGCAGGCCGCCAACAGCGAGGGGATGTTGAGGTAAGATTCGCGGGCCGGCGGCGGCCCGATGCAGACGCTCTCGTCGGCGAGCTTGACATGCATGGCGCCCGAATCGGCCGTCGAATGGACGGCGACGGTGGCGATGCCCAGCTCCTTGGCGGCGCGCAGGATGCGCAGCGCAATCTCGCCCCGGTTCGCAATAAGGATCTTGTCGAACATCCCTTAGGTCCTTTGGGCGCTTCAGCGCCCGCGCTTGCGGGCCAGGCAAAGCCGTGACGGGGGAGCCGCGGGGGCGGTCCGCCTCATTCGATAATCATCACGGCCTGCCCGTATTCGACAGGCGTTCCGTCCTCGACGAGAATTTCCAGGACCTTGCCGGCCTTGGGCGCGACGATTTCATTGAAGGTCTTCATCGCCTCGACGAGCAGGATCTTGTCGCCGGCCTTGACGAGCGAGCCGACCTCGACGAAGGGCTTGGCGTCGGGGCTGGCGCGTAAATAAGCCGTGCCGACCATCGGCGATTTGACGGAACCGGGATTGTCGGCGGGCGAAACGGAGGCGGGCGCGGAACTCTCCAGCGATGCGCCTGCGGCGGCCGGCGCGGCGGCCAGGGTGTAACCGACCGGCGCCGCCGCGCGGCGCTCGCGGGCCACCCGAACCCGCAGGCCGTCATGTTCGATTTCGACTTCGCTGAGGTCGTGATGTCCGGCGATCTTGGCCAGCGCCGCAACGATGGAAAGATCGACGCCGCCGGTGAAAGGCTCGCCAGGCGCATCGGTGATTTTTCCTTGCAGCTTCTTCATGCTTTGCTCGCTTTTGGCAGGATTGCCGGGTCGGCGGCCGGGGCGACGGGCCGCGATCCCGGTTCGATGCGACGCTTGCCGGAGGCGCTCGCCTGGCGCTCGACGAAGCGCGGTCCGGTCGGCTGGAGGGGCGCAATGGCGGTCATGTCATGGTTATGAATCGGGGCGCCTTCACGCAAGGGGACGCGTCCTATAGCCCGCCGATGCGCCTAAATAAAGGGCGGCGGCGCGGCGCCGCCGGCTAGCCGGGCCTTACCCACACGCGATTGTCGTGGAAGGCGGCGCCGCCGAACGGCGCGACAATGTCGTCGCCGGTGAGGCAATTGATGCCCCGCCCGTCCAGAAAGGCCTCGCTCGGCCAGACGCCCTCGCTGATCAGCACCCCGCGCCGAAGCCCTGGAAAGACCTTCACGTGCAGGCGGGTATCGCCGCGCCGATTGCCAAGCCGCACCACGTCGCCGTCGCCGACGCCGAGCCTGGCGGCGTCCTCGGGGTGGATCATGACGGTCGGGCGCTGTTCGCGGGCCCGCGAAGTCCGCGTCTCGGTGAAGCTCGAATTGAGGAAGCCGCGCGAGGGCGAGGTGGCGAGCCGGAACGGATGTTCCTCGTCCGCGTCCTCGATGATCGCCCAGTGGTCGGGCAGGCCGGGCATTTCGCGCCAGGGCCCCATCAGCCCGATATTGGCGAAAGGCGTGGTCGCCCAATCCGCCTTGAAGCGAAAGCGGCCGTCCTTGAAGGCGAATCCGTCGATGAAATGCGATTCCTCGAAGGACGGCTGCGCATCGAGCCATTTATTGGCCTCGAGCTGTTCCAGCGAGCCCCAGCCGGAGGCGTCCAGCGTCCAGTCGATGATCTCGCGCGGGCTCATCGCAAAGCCGCGATGCTCGGCGCCGAGCCGCGCCGCCAGCGCGCAGACGAGTTGATGATTGGAGCGGCATTCGCCCGGCGGATCGACCGCCTTGGGGCCGAACATCACATATTGATGGCCCCCGCCCTGGTAGAGATCGTCGTGTTCGAGAAACATCGTGGCGGGCAGCACGATATCGGCCATCGCCGCCGTCTCCGTCATGAAATGCTCGTGCGCGCACACGAACAGATCCTCGCGGGCAAAGCCGCGCTTCACCTTGTCGTGGGCGGGGGCGACGGTGACGGGATTGGTGCTTTGCACCAGCAGCGCCTTGACCGGGCCGCGCCCGCGCAGGGCGTCCGGTTCGCCGCACAGCACCGCGCCGATGCGCGACTGGTCGAGGATGCGCACATCCGGATCCTGGGCGTCGAGGCCTTCGATCAGCGTCTTGCGCCAGTGATAGATCGCCGCGTTGTTGTGGAAGGCGCCGCCGCCCTCGTGCGCCCAGGCGCCGGTGACGGCGGCGATGCAGGCGGCCGCGTGCATATTGGCCGCGCCGTTGCGCTGGCGCGAGAAACCATAGCCGAGGCGAAAATAGCTGCGCTTGTTGGCGCCCACCAGCGCGGCGAAGGCCTCGATCTCGCTCACCGCCAGCCCGGTGATCGCGCTCGCCCATTGCGGATCGCGCGAGGCCAGATGCGCCTCGAGCTCTTCGGGCGCGTCGGCATAGCGGGCAAGATAGGCGCGATCGGCAAGCCCGTCGCGAAACAGCACATGCATGACCGCGCAGGCCAGCGCGCCATCGGTTCCCGGCCGCAGACACAGAGCGAGATCGGCCTGCTTCATCGTATCGTTGGCGTAGATGTCGATGACGACGATCTTGGCGCCGCGATCCTTGCGCGCCCGCATCGCATGGGTCATCACATTGACCTGCGTGGCGACGGCGTTGGTGCCCCAGATCACCACGCAATCGGATTTGGCCATTTCGCGGGGATCTGGGCCCATCAGCTTGCCGGTTCCGGCGATGAAGCCCGGCCAGGCGGTGTTGACGCAAATCGTCGCGTGAAAGCCGGAATAGCGCTTGACGTTGGTCAGGCGCTTGATCCCGTCGCGCATCACCAGGCCCATCGTGCCGGCGTAATGATAGGGCCAGACGCTCTCGGCGCCGAATTCGCGCTCGCACCTCAGGAAATTATCGGCGACGATGTCGAGCGCGTCGTCCCAGGAGATCGGCGCGAATTGGCCCGAGCCCTTCGGCCCGGTACGGCGCAGCGGCTGGGTCAGCCGGTCCTCGTGATGGATGCGCTCGGCGTAGCGCGCGACCTTGGCGCAGACGATTCCGGCGGTATAGGTCTGGTCCGCCGCGCCGTGCACGCGCCCGATCCGCGATCCCCCGATCACCTCGACATCGAGCGCGCAAGCCGACGGGCAATCGTGCGGGCAGACGGAAGGGCGACGAACAATTCCCGCCGGCGCGTTCATGGACTATGACTCCTCAGGCATTCGCCAAAGGCGTTCATAGCACAGACGAATGTTTTGGCCGCCGCGTTTTTCTCAAGCCTCGCCAACCCGGCAAAACGGCCGTTCGTCCGGCGCGGCCGCCTCGCTGTTATGCGCGCTGCGAACTAGCGGGGCGCGGAATCGCCGGCCGGCGCGAGCCATCCGTCGGCGGAATAGCGTCCGTCCTTCCGGAAGAAGCCGCCGTTTGGATCGATCGCGCTTGCCCGGACCTCCCGCAGCGACTGCGGTCGATCGTCGCTATTGCGTTGTTCGAGCAATACTTTGGTCACATGCCAGCGCCAGACGGACACATCCGAACTGGCGGCGGCCGCCCCGACTCCGGCAAGCGATAGCCCGGCGACGAGAGACAGACCGATAGGCGTATGCATATTCTGCATGTTCGTCTCCCCTCACAACTCTGCGGTTGTCGTTTTTGGTTTGAGAGGGTTGCGGAACCAGCCGGTATTACGGCGAGGGCCAACCCGTCCGGCTAGCGCCAAGCCCGGCGCATCGCCATTGGTCAAGCTCTAGGGCATTGTTGTGACGACATGATGGCGGGCGCCCAAAACTCGCCGGGCCCTACCGGCTGATCGCGATTCGCGTCCGGGCGCCGTCCCGGTGCACGCGGCCCGACGCGACGAGGGCGAGCGCGGCGGGATAGAGGTCATGCTCTTGCGCCAAAACCCGCGCGCCCAGGCTCTCGGGCGTATCGTCGTCGCGAACGGCGACGGTCGCCTGGGCGATGATCGGGCCGGAATCGAGTTCCGGCTCGACGAAATGCACGGTGCAGCCGTGAATCTTGACGCCGGCCTCGATCGCCCGGGCATGCGTATTGAGGCCGCGGAACGAGGGTAGCAGCGAGGGATGGATATTGATCATCCGGCCCTGCCAGCGCGCGACGAACGGCGCGCTGAGGATTCGCATGAATCCGGCAAGGCAGATCAGCTCGATGCGATGGATGTCGAGCAGCGCCTGCATCGAGCCTTCGAATTCGTCGCGGCCCGCATAAATCTTGTGATCGACCGCCGCCGTGGCGATTCCCGCCTGTTTGGCGAGGGCAAGGCCGCCGGCGTCGCCCCGGTTGGAGAGCACCAGCGCGATCTCGGCGGGAAAATCGGGCGCCCGCGCCGCGCTGATCAGCGCGGCCATGTTCGAGCCGCGCCCGGAGATGAGGATTGCGGTGCGGCGGCGCGCCGTCACAGTTGGAGCCGCCCGCGGAAGATGACCCGCTCGCCGGCATTTTCGATTATTTCGCCGAGGCGAACCGGCTTCAGGCCATTTTCTTCAAGCGCCTGCATCGCTTGCGCGATTTCGTCGGCCGCGACGAACGCCGCCATGCCGATCCCGCAATTGAAGGTGCGCAGCATTTCGCCGGCCTCGACCTTGCCGATATCGGCGAGCCAGCCGAAGACCGGCGGCGGCGCGAAAGCGGCAAGATCCAAGGCGACGGCCAGGGCGCCGGGCAGAACGCGCGGCAGATTGTCGGGAAAGCCGCCCCCGGTGATATGCGCCAGCGCCAGGATCCCCTCGCAGGCGGCGATCGCCTTGAGCAGCGGCTTCACATAGAGGCGGGTCGGCGTCAGCAGGGCTTCGGCGAGCGAGAGCGCCGGCGCGAAAGGCGCCGGCGCGTCGAACGCAAGGCCGCTCAGCGCGACGATGCGGCGCACCAGCGAAAAGCCGTTGGAATGCAGGCCCGAAGAGGGCAGGCCGAGAACGACGTCGCCGACTTTCAGCCCCGGTCGCGGCAAGATTCGCCCGCGCTCGGCCGCGCCGACCGCAAAGCCCGCCAGATCATAATCGCGATGCGCATAAAGGCCCGGCATTTCGGCGGTCTCGCCGCCGATCAAGGCGCAGCCGGCCTCGATGCAACCGGCCGCGATGCCCTTCACGACCTCGGCGCCGATGGCCGGATCGAGCTTGCCGGTTGCAAAATAATCCAGGAAAAACAGCGGCTCGGCGCCTTGCACGACGATATCGTTGACGCACATGGCGACCAGATCGATGCCGATCGTGTCATGGACGCCGCTCTCGATGGCGATTCTAAGCTTGGTTCCGACGCCGTCATTGGCCGCGACAAGCACCGGATCGACGAAGCCGGCGGCTTTGAGATCGAACAGGCCGCCAAAACCGCCGATCTCCGCGTCGGCGCCGGGACGGCGCGTCGCGCGCACGAACGGCTTGATGCGCTCGACCATGGAATTGCCGGCGTCTATGTCGACGCCGGCTTCGGCATAGGTCAGCGGCGGGCGAGACGGGCGGGTCATGGCGCTTGGTCAGGGGTTTAAGGGTCAAGCCGGGTTATAGGCTTGGCGGCGTCGGCGCAAGAAGAAGCAAAACCGCCCTCTTTCAGGATGCGGCCCGGATTGTGTTACGAGTCGGGCGCTAAGACGCCAGTCTGGGGAGCGAAGGCGCGTTCGATGAAATTCTCAAAACTTTTTGCAAGCCTCCCCAATCTCATCACCTTGGCGCGCCTGCTACTGACGCCCCTGGCGGTGTCGATGATCGCCTCGCAGCGATTCATGGAGGCTTTTTTGATTTTCGTGGCGGCGGGAATATCGGACGCGGTCGATGGCTATATCGCCAAACGATTCGATCTGCGCACCGAGCTTGGCGCCTATCTCGATCCGCTGGCCGACAAGGCGCTGCTCGTCTCGATCTATGTGACCCTGGCGATCTCGGGCGTGTTGCCGCCCGCCATCGCCATTCTCGTCGTGTCGCGCGATCTTATGATATTGACCGCGGTGGTCGTCTCCTGGCTCCTCAACAATCCCGTGGAGATTCGCCCCGTCTTGGTGTCCAAGATCAACACGACAGCGCAGATCGCGTTGGCCGCGCTGGTGCTGGGCGCCAAGGCCTATGGCCTCAGCCCGGTTCCCGGACAGGACATCGCCGTCTGGGTGGTGGCCGGCTCCACGCTGGCCTCGGGCGGCGTCTATATCAGCCAGTGGCTCGACCACATGACCCGTTGAGACTTGTCGATGAAGCAGAGCCTTGGTTGCATGACTTTCGTCGTTCCCGGATATGACGAGGCGATCGCCTGGTTCACGCAGGCGATGGGCTTTGCGCTCGTCGAGGATATCGACCTTGGACATGGCAAGAGATGGGTGCTCGTCGCGCCGCGGGGCGGGAATGGAACGCGGCTGCTGCTTGCCGAGGCCGCCGACGAGCGGCAGGCGGCGCGCATCGGCGATCAGGCAGGCGGGCGCGTGTTTCTGTTTTTGCATACAGACGATTTCTGGCGCGACCACGCGCGAATGAAGGCCAAGGGCGTGCGCTTTCTGGAGATTCCCCGCAACGAGCCTTATGGATGGGTCGCGGTGTTCGAAGATATCTGGGGCAATCGATGGGATCTTCTGCAACCGGCCGAAAAGACCGGCTAGGCGGCAAACGAGCGAGGCGTTAAGTGAGCATCGGGCGCCAGGTCGCGTTCTGGGTCGCCGCCTTCGTCGCGTTGGGGCTGTTCCTGCATGTCCTCGGCGGCGCGGTGACGCCTTTCGCGCTGGGCATTGCGCTCGGCTATCTCCTTGATCCGATCGTCCAAAGGCTCGAGCGCCTCGGACTGAGCCGCCTCGGCGCCTCGATCGTCATTCTGTTCGTTTTCGTGGTCGCCTTCGCGGTGATCCTCTTCCTATTCGCGCCGATCCTCGGCGGCCAGCTTGTCGGATTCACGCAGAAGCTGCCGAACTATGTCGTCCGGTTGCAGGCGCTGGCCGTCGATCAGGGCAACGCGCTGCTCGAAAAATACGGCGGCCCCTGGCGCGACAAGCTTGGGCTCAACGACGCGCTTTCGGCCGAGCAAATCCAGAAATCGGTCGGCGACCTCGTCGCGCAGGGCGCGCAATGGCTGTTGAACGCGATGCGTTCCCTGGCGTCAGGCGGCGCGGCCGTTGTCAGCTTTCTGTCGTTTCTCATCGTGACGCCCGTCGTGGCGTTTTACATGCTGCTGGACTGGGACAAGATGCTGGCGACCATCGACGGCTGGCTGCCGCTCGACCATCGCGACGGGTTGCGGCAGATCGCCCGCGAGATAAATCACGCGCTCGCCGGCTTCCTGCGCGGGCAATCGCTCGTTTGTCTGTTCCTGGGCCTGTGGTACGGAATCGGCCTTAGCCTGATCGGTCTCGATTTCGGATTTCTGATCGGCGTCGTCGGCGGGGTGCTGAGCTTCATCCCCTATGTCGGCTCCCTTGTCGTCCTCATCGTCTCGCTCGGCGTCGCGATCGTTCAAGGCTGGCCGAGCTGGAACCTGTTCTTGCTGGCGCTCGGCGTCGTCGGCGCCGGTCAATTCTTGGAGGGCAATGTGCTGTCGCCCAAGCTGGTGGGCGAGTCGATCGGCCTGCATCCGGTCTGGTTGATGTTCGCGCTGGTCGCCTTCGCCACATTGTTCGGGTTTACCGGGCTGCTGATCGCAGTGCCGATGTCGGCGGCGATCGGCGTGCTCGCGCGCCATCTGATCGGCCTCTATCTCGCCAGTCCGTTCTATCAAGGAAGTCGCGCGACGGGCGCCGCGCCGCGCGCGAGCGAGGAACTATGACCGGCGCCGCGCGGCAATTGCCGCTCAACCTGCCGCATGACCCAAGCTTCGCGCGCGAGGATTTCCTCGCCGCTCCGGCCAACGCGGAGGCCCTGCGCGCGATCGAGGCCTGGCCCGATTGGGCCGGCCGGATGTTGCTGCTCGTCGGACCGGCCGGCTCGGGCAAGAGCCACCTTGGCGCGATTTGGGCGCGCGCGGCCGAGGCGGCGACGGTGGAAGCCGAATCCTTGATCGAAGCCATGCCGGCCGATCTTGCGCGCTGCAAGGCCATCCTCATCGAAAACGCCGACCGCATCGGCGCGGCCGAAGCCAATCTGTTCCATCTCGTCAATCTGGTGCGCGAAAGCGGGGCCTCCATGCTGCTGACGGCGCGCAGCGCGCCCGACGGCTGGGGATTGAAAAAGCCCGATCTTCGCTCGCGCCTGCGCGTCGCGCCGGTCGTTACTCTGCGCGAGCCGGACGCGGAACTGGCGCGCGCGGTCTTGTTCAAACTGTTCAGCGACCGGCAACTTGCGGTCGAACCCGCCGTCATCGCCTATATCGGCCTTCGCATCGATCGCTCGCTGGGGGCGGCGCGGGCGATCGTCGAAGCGCTCGATCGGGAGGCGTTGGCGCGCGGCAAGGCCGTCACGCGCGGCATGGCCGCGCTTGTGCTGCGGGATGCGCAGGGCGAGGGGTGATTCGGCGCGCTATGCGGCGTCGGCTTTTTGTCGCACAATGGTTGCAATCATGCCGTTAGGTGAGCGGCTCGCCGCCAGCCCGACCGTCCGGTCCACCGATGGAGATATGCTTGCCTCGCCGTCTCGCTTCAAAGGAATTGTCGCCCTCGCCGGAAGACGGTTTGTCGGAGCCGTCGGCGATCGGCGCCGAGGAAGCCGACATTTTCGCCACGCCCTCGCGCTTCATCAATCGCGAATTGTCCTGGCTCGAATTCAATCGCCGGGTGCTGGAGGAGGCGGCCAACCGCAACCATCCGCTGCTGGAGCAATTGCGGTTCCTGTCGATCTCCGCCAATAACCTCGACGAATTCTTCATGGTGCGCGTCGCCGGACTGGTCGGCCAGGTGCTGTCGGGCGAGACGACGCCGTCCGAGGACGGCCTTTCGCCGGCCGAACAATTGACGCGCATTGGCGAGCGCGTCGGGCAATTGGTGGCTTCCCAGCAGGAGCGCTGGCGTCATCTGCGCAACGACATTGCCGAAGCGGGCATCGTCCTCGTCGACGTCGCCGATTTGTCGGACGCCGAGCGCCAATGGCTCGAGGATTATTTTCTCGTGCATGTCTTCCCGGTCCTGACGCCGCTGGCCGTCGATCCCGCCCATCCCTTTCCGTTCATTCCCAATCTTGGTTTCACCGTCGCCGTGCAGCTTGTGCACCTGACCGATCGGCGCGGCATGAGCGCGCTCATCCGCGTGCCCAGCAAGATCGACCGGTTCGTCAAACTGCCGGAGACGGCGCAGTCCGGCGTCCAGCGCTTCGTGACCTTGGAGCAGGTGATCGTCGCTTTCACGGCGCAGCTGTTTCCCGGCTTCAAGGTGACGGGGCAGGGCAGTTTCCGGGTGATCCGCGACAGCGATATTGAAATCGAGGAAGAGGCCGAAGATCTCGTGCGTCTTTTCGAAACCGCCTTGAAACGGCGCCGCCGCGGCTCGGTGATCCGTCTGGAGATCGAGGCGTCGATGCCCGACGCGCTTCGCGCCTTCGTTACGGGCGACGTCGACGTCGTGGCCGCCGGCGTGTTCGTCGTCGAAGGCATGCTGGCGCTCAACGAATTGTCGCAGCTCGTCTCGGTCGATCGGCCCGACCTGAAATTTCCGCCCTATAATCCGCGCTTCCCTGAGCGCGTCCGCGAAAACGGCGGCGATTGTTTCGCGGCGATCCGCCAGAAGGATCTCGTTGTCCACCACCCCTATGAATCCTTCGACGTGGTCGTGCAATTCCTGTCGCAGGCGGCGCGCGACCCCTCGGTCGTCGCCATCAAGCAGACGCTCTACCGCACATCGGCCGACAGTCCGATCGTGCGCGCCCTGGTCGAGGCGGCCGAGGCGGGCAAATCGGTGACCGCGCTGGTCGAGCTCAAGGCGCGTTTCGACGAAGAAGCCAATATCCGCTGGGCGCGCGATCTCGAACGCGCCGGCGCGCAGGTCGTGTTCGGCTTCATCGAATTGAAAACCCACGCCAAACTATCCATGGTCGTGCGTCGCGAGGGCGATTCGCTGGCCACTTACTGCCATGTCGGGACCGGCAATTATCATCCGGTCACGGCCAGAATTTACACGGACATCTCGTTTTTCACCGCCGATCCGGCGATCGGCCGCGACGTGTCGCGCATTTTCAATTTCATCACCGGCTATGCCGAGCCTGACGGCCTGGAATTGATGGCGATATCGCCGATGATGCTGAAGAAACAGCTGCTGCGCCATATCGGCGAGGAGATCGCCTTCGCCGGGCAAGGCAAGCCGGCCGCGATATGGGCGAAGTGCAATTCGCTGGTCGACCCGGAAATCATCGACGCCTTTTATGCGGCGAGCCGGGCGGGGGTCGAGATCGACCTTGTCGTGCGCGGCATCTGTTGTCTGCGCCCCGGCGTCGCGGGGCTCTCGCAAAACATTCGCGTCAAATCGATCATCGGCCGTTTTCTCGAGCACGCGCGCATTTACGCCTTCGGCGGCGGCCATGGGCTGCCGCATCCCAAGGCGCATGTCTATCTTTCCTCGGCCGATCTCATGCAGCGCAACCTGGATCGCCGCGTCGAGGCCATGGTCCCGGTCCTCAATCCGACGGTGCACGAGCAGGTGCTCAATCAGATCATGGAAGCCAATCTGATGGACAACCAACAAAGCTATTTTTTCTTGGCCGATGGCTCGAGCAAGCGGATCGAGCCTGCCGAGGGCGAGGAGCCGTTCAACGCCCACAAATATTTTTTAACCAACCCGAGCCTTTCGGGACGAGGCAAATCGTTAAAGGAATCGAGCCCCCGCTCGCTTCCCCGGCGAAAGCCGCGAAGCTGACCCGCCCGCGTTGAAAAGGGCTTGGTCTGCATAAACGATTGATCGTCCTTGGAATTGGCTGTCTGTCGCCGCCCAAGACGACAGTTTCGGCCATGGGACGGCGTTCTTCGCGCCGCTGGCTACCTAGGACGAGGAATCCACCCTCTGAGTATTTTCCGAATCTAGCCACCGAGAATTATTGCTGGGTAGTATCCCTGTCGAAGGCCGAGAGCCCGCGCTTGTGAGAGACCCCCTCCGCGACAAGCCGCGAACCCCGCAAGGCACTCGGCCTTCGCTTTAGACCAACCGGGGATAAGATGACCATCACCCGCGAAGACCTCGATCAGTTCCTCGAAATGGGCAATCTGTACCGCTGCAGCCCCGTCAGCCCCGTCGTCTATACCGACGGCGTAAAATTCGTGGCGGAGGAAGCGGACGCCAATTGGCTGATCGACGAAATCGCTCTGGCGCAACGCCGCCCGAAGGTCGCGGGCGAGAAATTTCAAGCCTGGACGCTCAAGGTCGAACCAAGCCAGCAAGCGCTTTTGACCTGTTCGCGCGCCGCCGCGACCGACGACGCCGACGATTTGGTTTTCAAGAAGCGCATTGATTTTACGGATTTTCCGCTGGACGAAATCAGTCTCTATTGCGTGAACGGCGCCATCATGCTGCCGACCGAATATTAGGGGACATTCCGCTCGCCAGTTGATAAGGGTCTCGACAGGATCGAGGCCCTTTTTTATGACCTGTAAGCCGATAGGCGTTGTGAACCCGAGCCTGACATCTCAGCTATGGGTCGCAAGCCCCACCCCGCGTCATTGGAAGGCCGTTCATGTCCGTTTTTGATGCGAAGGGGCGGTTGCCCGGCGAACCGGTGGCGATCGTGGATATCGGCTCGAATTCGGTGCGCCTCGTCGCCTATGAGGCGCTGACGCGGTCGCCGACCCCGACTTTCAACGAGAAGGTGCTGTGCGGCCTTGGCAAGGGCGTCGCGACGACCGGCTTTCTGACCGACGAATCGGTGGCCAAAGCGCTGGCGGCGTTGCAGCGTTTCAAGGTCCTGTGCCGGACGATGCGAATCGACGACGTTCGCGCCGTGGCGACCGCCGCCGTCCGCGACGCCGCCAATGGCCCGCAGTTTCTGGAACTTGCCCAGATGGCGATCGGCTGCCGGATCGATCTGCTCGACGGGCAGCGCGAGGCGCAATTGTCGGCGCTCGGCGTCTTGTGCTCCATCCACGAGCCCGACGGTGTCGTCGGCGATCTTGGCGGCGGTTCGCTCGAATTGATCGACATCCGCGACGGCAAAGTCGGGCGCGGCGTGACTTCGCCGCTGGGCGGCCTTTCGCTGATGGACGTTTCGGAACGTTCGCCCAAGAAGGCCGTGCGCATCGTGCGCGAGGCGCTCGCCAAGGCCAAGCCGCTCGACCAGCTCGCCGGCCGCACGTTTTACGCGGTTGGCGGAACCTGGCGCGCGCTGGCCCGCCTGCATATGCGCCAGCGCCAGTATCCGCTGAACGTGATGCACAATTACGTCATCCCCTCGCGCGACGCGCTCGAATTCGCCAAGCTCGTCGAGCGGATCGAGGCCGACGCCCTGGTGTCGATCGAGTTCGTCTCGGCGGCGCGCCGTCCGCTGCTCGCCTATGGCGCCGTGGTGCTCGAAGAGATCATTCGCCGCTCGAACCCCAAGGAAATCGTGATGTCGGCCCTCGGCGTGCGCGAAGGCCTGCTCTACCAGCGGCTGACCCAGGCCGAGCGCGATCAGGACCCGCTGATCGTCGCCGCGCAGGAACTCAATGTTCTGCGCTCGCGCGCGCCCGAACATGGCGAGGAGCTGTTCGCCTGGACCAGCCAGCTCATGAAGACGAGCCATCTCGACGAAACCAAAGAAGAGGCGCGGCTGCGCCATGCCGCCTGCCTGCTGTCGGACGTCGGCTGGCGCGCTCATCCCGACTATCGCGGCGAGCAGTCGCTCAATCTGATCGCCAACGCGGCCTTTATCGGGATCGACCATCCCGGGCGCGCCTATCTCGCGCTGGCCGCGTCCTATCGTCATATCTCGGGGGACCAGGACGTCGGGCCGCATTTGCGCTCGCTCGTGTCGCCGCGTCTGCTCGACCGCGCGCGGATACTGGGGGCGGCGATGCGCGTCGCCTATATTATCTCGGCGGCCATGCCCGGCATATTGCCGCGCGTCCCGATGATCTGCCAGCGGGGCAAGGTGGTGCTGACGCTGCCGCCGGAGCTTGCGCCGCTCAATAGCGATCGACTGCAAAATCGCATGAAGCAATTCGCCCGGCTGATCGGCGGCGATCCGGAAATACGGGCGATCGCGGCGAGCGCCGGGGTCCCGCCGGAAAATGAGTTCGCGGAGGCCGAATAAAGGTCGCGGCGATCAAGAATCAGCAACGACGATGAAACGGATCTGTCAATTTGCGCCGACGACAAGCTCGTAGTGGCGGGAGGGTTGCGGGATCGGGCGGCCGAGATCATGCGCGGCCTCTATCCATGAGGCGATCGCGTCTCGCACATTGGCAAGCGCCGCTTCTGGCGTCTCGCCGTCGGACATACAGCCTGGGAGATCCGGGACGATCGCCGCGAAGCCGCCGCCGTCCTCTTCGGACAAAGGCTCGACCACGACCGGATATTCAAGACGGGTCATTTAATTTCCCTACAGCGTCGATGAAGGCGACAAGCTTACGGATATATACCGGTTTGATGGGCCTCTTGAAAGGCACGGTCAGAATCTGAGCGATGGCCGGATGGGCGATCTTGTAATGCGAGCCTCCGGAGCGGGATGGCATGCACCCGATGCGAAACTCCCGACAGACTCCCTCTACATCTGTGATTGTCCAGCCCGACTTAGGACTTTGGCGCATCTGTTCAAGGCGTTTGCTCAACTTGTATCCCCAGAGTCGTCACGACAATTGCGGAAATCAGGGCGGCGGCGGGCGCCGGAGCGCCGCCGGAAAATGCATTCGCCGAGGCCGAATAAAGGCCGGCGCTGGAGTGTTTTGGGGGGCATCGTTGACCGATCGGCGGCGATGGAGTCAGCTTAAGCCGTCGTTAAAGCGACCGCCTATGCTTTTCGAGTCTTGTTCGAGCATCCAAGGAGAGTATCCATGTCGCATTCGAGCCTATCGTTTGTCGCCGCTTTCGGCGTCGCAATGGCGCTGACCCTCGCGCCCGCAGCGGCGGATACGCTGAAATACAAGGCCGATCTCAACGGGCCCAGCGAAAATCCGCCTACGACCTCCAAGGGCGTCGGCAGCATCGAGGCCGATTATGACACGGCGTCAAAGACGCTTAGTTGGTCGGGGACCTATTCGGACCTCACGGGCCCGGAAATCGCCGCGCATTTCCACGGTCCAGCCGCCGTCGGCGTCAACGCCGGCGTGTTGGTGCCCGTCGATGCGAAGGCGAGCCCGTTCAAGGGTTCGGCGGTGCTGACCGACGAACAGGCCAAGGACTTTGCGGATGGCTTGATCTATTTCAACATCCACACCGCGCAGAACAAGGGCGGCGAAATTCGCGGCCAGCTCGCTCCGGCGAAATAATCTTCTAGCGATCCCCGAGACTGGCCCTCGCGCGACCCTGCGCGGGGCGCCCGTCAATCGCCCGTGGCCAGTCGAGCGCGTTCCCCGCGCCTAGCTATTTTCCAGCCGCTTTGGCGGCGGCCGCCTCGTCGGCGTCACGCCATTCCAGCGTGACGACCTTGCCGTTTTCGACGGTCAGCGCGAGACGGCCGCGCTTGAGTTCGAGCGCCCGGGCGCCGAACAGATTGCGCCGCCAGCCTTGAAGGGCGGCGACATCGGCGCGGTCGTCGGCGGCGATCATTTCGAGATCGTCGACGGTGGCGATCATTTTGGCGGCGACGCCGCTTTGGTCGCAGACCTGGCGCAGCAATACTTTGAGCAGCTCCACCGTCGCCGCCGAGCCTGGCGGACCGCGCTTGTCCTTTTCGAGCCGCGGCAGGGTCTTGGGATCGCGCGCCAGGCCCTGTTCGATCGCGCTCAATATCTCGGCGCCGGCCCTCGCGCGCTCCATGCCGCGCGGGAAGGCGCGCAGATTGGCGAGCGCTTCGGCGCTGCGCGGCGCGGCCGCGGCGATTTCGATGAGAACGTCGTCCTTGAGGACGCGCGAGCGCGGCACGTCGCGCGTCTGCGCCTCTTTTTCGCGCCAGGCCGCCAGTTCCATCAGGACGGCCAGATCGCGCGGCTTTTTCGCGCGGTTCTTGAGCCGCTCCCAGGCGTTTTCAGGATGCTGCTCATAGGTCGAGGCGGAGGTGAGAATTTTCATCTCGTCCTCCAGCCAGGAAAGCCGGCCCGATTTCCCGAGCTTTTCGAGCAGCGCGCGGTAAATGTCGCGCAAATAGGTGACATCGCCCACCGCATATTCGATCTGCGCGGGCGCCAGCGGCCGGCGCGACCAATCGGTGAAGCGCGAGGATTTATCGACCGCGACATGGCAGATCGAATTGACCAATTCGCTGTAGGAGACCTGGTCGCCATAGCCGCACACCATGGCGGCGACCTGGGTGTCGAACATCGGCTTGGGCACGACCCCCGCCAGCTTCCAGAAAATCTCGGCGTCCTGGCGCGCGGCGTGAAACACCTTGACGACTTTCTCGTCCGCCATCAGCGCGAACAGCGGCGCGAGGTCGAGGCCTTCGGCCAGAGCGTCGATCGCCAAGGCTTCGTCGTCGGAAGCCACCTGGACGACGCAAAGCAACGGCCAGAAAGTCGTTTCTCGCAAAAACTCGGTATCGACGGCGACGAAGGGATGGCGGGCGAAGCGTTCGCAGGCGGCGGCAAGTTCGTCGTTCGTAGCGATCAGGTTCATCAAGCGTCCATAGTGGAAAGGCCGATCCGGCGCCAGCCGCCAAGCCTATTTGGCGGGCTGCGCGGCGATCTTGGGCCGGTCCTTGCGTTGGGGCGCCGGGGCGTGTTTGGGCATGCCCAGGCGCTTGTCGAGATAGGCCCCCACGACCCCCTGCAGATCGTCGATGCAATTTTCAAAAAAGTGATTGGCGCCCTCGATCACCGCATGTTCGATCAGGATGCCCTTTTGCGTCTTCAGCTTCTCGATCAGCCCCTGGACTTCCTTGAGCGGCGCGACGCGGTCGCGATCGCCGTGGACGAACAGGCCGGAAGACGGGCAGGGCGCCAGGAACGAGAAATCGAATCGATTGGCGGGCGGGGCGATCGAAATGAAGCCTTCAATTTCAGGTCGGCGCATCAGCAATTGCATGCCGATCCACGAGCCGAACGAAACGCCGGCGATCCAGCACGCGCGGGCCTCCGGACTGATCGATTGGGCCCAATCCAACGCCGAGGCCGCATCGGACAATTCGCCCTGGCCGTGGTCGAACGCGCCTTGCGAGCGTCCGACGCCGCGAAAATTGAAACGCAGCACGGAAAACCCGCGCTCGGCGAAAGCGTAATACATATTATACACAATTTGATTGTTCATCGTGCCGCCAAATTGCGGGTGCGGATGCAGGATGATTGCGATGGGCGCGCCGCGCTGCTTGGCGGGATGAAAACGGCCCTCGAGACGACCGGCCGGACCGTTGAAAATTACCTCAGGCATTTCGCCTCCAGACTGTATTGCCGAGCGCCGCGCCGCAAGGCGTAGAGCCGCGTTCCCACCGCGCCTTGACATCCCGCCGCCAGCGCCGCACATCTCCTGTTAGAACGGTTCTAACGGTCGCTTTTGGTCGCGACGACGAGGCGGGACACGCATCGGGGATGTGGCGAGATCGGCGCGGAGCGCGCTTCTAACACGGTTCGCCATGGCCAATGCAAGGTTAAAACGTCGTGGACGCAGCCTGAGTCCGCGCAACCCGGCGCTGGCGATTGGCGCTTTGCGACCCTCATATGGCAATTCGGCGGAAGTTTTGAAGCAGGGCAGACGCACTTATCTTGATTTCAACGCGACGGCGCCCCTGCGCGCGCCGGCGCACGAGGCGTGTCTGGCCGCCCTCGACCTCATCGGCAATCCGTCCTCGATCCATGGCGAAGGCCGCGCCGCGCGGGCCGTCATCGAGAGCGCGCGCGCGGACGTCGCCGAATTGGCCGGCGTCTCGCCGCGCGGCGTCACCTTCACCGCCAGCGGCACCGAGGCGGCCAATCTCGCCCTGACGCCGGCGATCGCGGGGCCCGGCCGCGCGGCCCCGCTCCGATTGATCGTCTCGGCGGGCGAGCACGCCTGCGTCCTGAAGGGCCATCGCTTCGCGGCGGCGGCCGTCGAGAGCGCGCCGCTTTGCGACGACGGACGGATCGATCTCGACGCGCTCGCCCGCGCGGTCGTTCGCGGCGAAGGGCCGGTCATGCTGGCGCTGCAGGGCGCCAATAACGAGACGGGAATTCTCCAGCCCGTCGCCGAAGCGGCGGCGATCGTCCATGCCGGCGGCGGCATTGTCGTGTGCGATGCGGTGCAGCTGGCGGGACGCGCCCCGTGCCGGGCGGCCGAGCTCGGCGCGGATTTTCTCATCCTTTCCGCCCACAAGCTTGGCGGGCCCAAGGGCGCGGGCGCGCTGGTTGCGGCCTCGTCCGGGATCGGCGTCGCCGAGCCGCTGCTGCGCGGGGGCGGGCAGGAGCGCGGCTTGCGGGCGGGGACCGAGAATGTCGCGGCGATCGCCGGATTTGGCGCGGCCGCGCGGATTGCGATGGAGGAGGCGGCGAGCGAGCCCATGCGCCTGGCGAGGCTGCGCGAGGCGCTGGCCGATCATATCGTCGGAGTCGCGCCCGACGCCATCATTTTTGGCGCGGCGGTGGCGCGCCTGCCCAATACGCTGTGCTTCGCGGTGCCGGGCATCGGCGCGGAGACCCTGGTGATCGCGCTGGATCTGGCCGGGATCGCCGTCTCGTCCGGCTCTGCCTGTTCCTCGGGCAAGGTGTCGCGCTCGCATGTGCTCGAGGCGATGCGCGTCGATCCTCAGCTCGCCGCGGGGGCGATAAGGCTGAGCCTTGGCTGGTCGTCGGACGCGGCGGATGTCGCCCATTTTGCCGAAGCGTTCGGGCAGACCGTCGCGCGCCTGCGGCGTGGCAGGAGCGCGGCGTGAGGCTGCAACCGTTCACAAGACTATTAGATGGGGGAAGATGAAATGTTCGATCATATCGGTTTTTCCGTCGCCGACTTTGCCGCCAGCCGGGCGTTTTACGTCGCGGCTTTGGCGCCGCTGGGGATCGGCGTGGAGATGGACTTTGGCGACACGGTTGGTCTCGGGCGCAAGGGGAACCCGCAATTGTGGTTCGGGGCGGGCGGCAAGCCGGCAGGACGACTGCATCTGGCCTTTACCGCCAAAAACCGCGCCGAAGTCGATGCTTTTTACGAAGCCGCCCTCAAAGCCGGCGCTAAGGACAATGGCGGGCCGGGCTTGCGCCCGCAGTACCATCCGAACTATTACGGGGCGTTTGTAATTGATCTAAACAACCACAATATAGAGGCGGTATGCCATAGCCCCGAGGCGTGACGCAGAAGCCAGGCAATTTTTGACCCCCACCGGCGGTCCTTGAAACCGCCAAGGCGAGGAGAAGTCCATATGGCGGCTGTCCAGGAGACTGTCGACAGAGTTCGTTCGATCGACGTTGGCGAATATAAATACGGTTTCGTCAGCGATATCGAATCCGACAAGGCCCCCAAGGGCTTAAGCGAAGATATCGTCCGCTTCATCTCGGCCAAGAAGGGCGAGCCGGACTGGTTGCTGCAATGGCGTCTCGACGCCTATCGCCGCTGGCTGACTATGGACGAGCCCAAATGGGCGCGCGTCGAACATCCCCCGATCGACTATCAGGATCTCTATTATTTCTCCGCGCCCAAATCGACCCCGGGGCCCAAATCCCTCGACGAGGTCGATCCGGAACTGCTGCGCACCTACGCCAAGCTCGGCATTCCGCTGATCGAGCAGGAAATTCTGGCCGGCGTCGAGCGGCCGCGGGTCGCCGTCGACGCGGTGTTCGATTCGGTTTCGGTGGCGACCACCTTCAAGGCCGAACTCGCCAAGGCCGGCGTCATCTTCTGCTCGTTCTCCGAGGCCGTGCACAACCATCCCGAACTCGTGAGGAAATATCTCGGCACCGTCGTGCCGGCCACCGACAATTTCTATGCGACGCTGAATTCGGCCGTGTTCTCCGACGGCTCCTTCGTCTATGTGCCGCCCGGCGTGCGCTGCCCGATGGAGCTTTCGACCTATTTTCGCATCAACGAGAAGAACACCGGCCAGTTCGAGCGAACGCTGATCATCGCCGACAAGGGCGCCTATGTCAGCTATCTCGAGGGCTGCACGGCGCCCAAGCGCGACGAGAACCAGCTTCACGCGGCGGTCGTCGAACTCGTCGCGCTCGAGGACGCCGAAATCAAGTATTCGACCGTGCAGAATTGGTATCCCGGCGATTCCGAGGGCAAGGGCGGCATCTATAATTTCGTCACCAAGCGCGGCGACTGCCGCGGCGCGCGTTCGAAAATATCCTGGACGCAGGTCGAGACCGGTTCGGCGATCACCTGGAAATATCCGTCCTGCATCCTGCGCGGCGATAAATCGCGCGGCGAATTCTATTCGATCGCGATTTCCAACGGCCGCCAGCAGGTCGATAGCGGCACCAAGATGATCCATCTCGGCAAGGATACGACGAGCCGCATCATCTCCAAGGGCATTGCGGCGGGCCATTCGCAGAACACCTATCGCGGCCAGGTCTCGGCGCATCGGTTGGCGACGGGCGCGCGCAATTTCACCAATTGCGACTCGCTGCTGATCGGCCAGAATTGCGGCGCCCATACCGTGCCCTATATCGAGGCGAAGAATAATTCGGCGGTTTTCGAGCACGAGGCGACGACCTCGAAAATCTCCGAGGACCAGCTCTTCTATTGCCTGCAGCGCGGCCTGTCCGGCGAAGAGGCGACCGCCCTCATCGTCAACGGCTTCGTGCGCGACGTGCTGCAGCAATTGCCGATGGAGTTCGCGGTCGAGGCGCAAAAGCTCATCGCGATCAGCCTCGAGGGGAGCGTCGGGTAACGACGCCCCTCGTCCATTGGCTTTGCCGGCCCCCGCAAAGGACCCGCTCAGCCGTTTCGGCGGCTAGGCGTGAAATCGAAAGAATAGATATGCTTGAAGTCAGGAATCTCAGCGTCGAAATCCATGGCAAGCCGATCCTCGATGGGCTGGACCTCACCGTGCGCGCCGGCGAAGTCGCCGCGATCATGGGCCCCAACGGGTCGGGGAAATCGACGCTGTCTTATGTCATCGCCGGCAAGCCGGACTACGATGTCGTTTCCGGCGAGGTTCTGCTCGACGGCGAGAATATTCTGGAACTTTCGCCCGACGAACGCGCCGCCAAAGGCCTGTTTCTGGCTTTCCAATATCCCGTCGAAATTCCCGGCGTCGTGACGATGACGTTTCTGAAAGCGACGATGAACGCGCAGCGGCGCGCGCGCGGCCTGAAGGAAATGACGACGCCCGATTTCATACGCGCCGAGCGCGCCGCCGCCGATCGATTGAACATCGACCAGGAGATGCTGCGCCGCCCGCTCAACGTCGGCTTTTCCGGCGGCGAGAAGAAGCGCATGGAAATCCTGCAGATGGCGCTGCTGCAGCCGCGCCTCGCCATTCTCGACGAGACGGATTCGGGGCTCGACATCGACGCCTTGCGCATCGTCGCGGACGGTGTCAACGCGCTACGCGACAAGGAACGCGCCTTCCTCGTCATCACCCATTATCAGCGCCTGCTCGATCACATCAAGCCGGACACGGTTCATGTGATGTCGAAGGGGCGCATCGTCAAAACCGGCGGCCCGGAACTCGCGCTGGAGCTGGAGCTCAACGGCTACCGCGATTATGCGGCCGACGCCGCGTGAGGAAAATATGACCCGGCATTCGCCTCAGACCCGAACGGCCGCCGAGACCGAACTCGCCGAGCAATTCGCCGCCACGCAGGTCGCGCTGCCGGCGCTCGACCGCGAGGCCTCGTTCCGCCTTTTCGCAGCCCGCGGCCTGCCGACGCGCCGCGACGAAGCCTGGCACTATACCGACTTGCGCTCGCTGTTCGCCAATGCCGCGCCTCTGGCGGGCGCGCCGGGCGCAGCGGCCATCGCTGCCGCCGGGCAGGCCCTTGCCGCCCGCGCGCACGCCGGCGCCGTCACGCTGGTCATCCTAGATGGCCGCTACGTCCCCGAATTGTCCGACGCGCCGCCGCGCGGCGTGAGCGTCGTCTCGCTGGCGCAGGGCGAGCGCGCCCCCGGCGCCAACGCCAATGTCGATGCTCTGGTCGCGCTTAACAGCGCGCTCGCCCAGGGTGGTTGCGTCATCGCTTTGGCGCCCGGCGCCAAACCCGCCGAGCGCATCGAAATCGTTCATCTGATGTCGGTCGGCGCGGCGAAATCGGTCCATTCGCGCGTGTTCATCGATATCGGCGCCGGCGCGCACGCGCGCGTCGTCGAAAGCTTCCTCGGGGCGGATGCGGGCGATCAGCGCAATGTCGCGACCCTTCTTGATCTCGCCGACGGCGCCAAGGCCGATCACACGGTCATCGTCGAGGACGCCGCCGCCCTGCACATCGAAAGCCAGCTCGCGCGCCTTGGCGACAAGGCCGAGCTTTCGGCTTTCGGCCTGGTCGCAGGCGGGACGCTCGTGCGCCGCCAGATTTTTGCGACCCTGGCCGGCCAATACGCCAATCTGGCGCTCGGCGGCCTGTCGCTGCTCGGCGGACGCCGCCATGCGGACACCACGCTGGTTGTCGACCACGCCGCGCCGCACGGCCAGAGCCGCGAGTTTTACAAACATATCGTCGCGGACGAGGCGACCGGAATCTATCAGGGCAAGGTCGTCGTGCAGCCCGGCGCCCAGAAGACCGACGGCGCGATGAAGAGCCAGGCGATCCTGCTTTCGCCCCATGCCGTGATGAACAACAAGCCGGAACTCGAAATCTTCGCCGACGACGTCATTTGCGGCCATGGCGCGACGGTTGGCGCGCTCGATCCCGAGCAGACCTTCTATCTCAGGGCGCGCGGCCTGCCCAAGGCCGAGGCGGAAGCCATGCTGCTGGAGGCCTTCGGCGCCGACGCGATCGCCCGCGTCGCGGACGAGGATCTGGCCGAGCTGTTGCGCGACAAGATGCGCGCCTGGCTCGCGGCGCGAGGGTGAGGCTGCCGCCATGACGATACACAGTCCCGTCCTGCCGCCCCTGGATGTCGAGGCCTTGCGCGCCGACTTCCCCATCCTGGCCGAGCGCCCCTATGGCAAGCCGCTGGTCTATCTCGACAATGCCGCCTCGGCGCAAAAGCCGCGGGCTGTGATCGAGCGCGTCACGCATGCCTATGAACACGAATACGCCAACGTGCATCGTGGCCTCCACTTCCTCGCCAATGCGGCGACGGAAGCTTACGAGGCGGCGCGCGAAACCGTGCGCCGGTATCTCAATGCGGCCTCGCACGAAGAGATCGTTTTTACGCGCTCAGCCACCGAAGCGATCAACCTCGTCGCCGCCAGCTTCGGCCTCGCCCATATCGGGGAGGGCGACGAGATCGTGCTTTCCGTGATGGAGCATCATTCCAATATCGTGCCCTGGCATTTCCACCGCGAGCGCAAAGGCGCGGTGCTGAAATGGGTCGATGTCGCCGACGACGGCTCTTTCTCGCTCGACGCTTTCGAGCGCGCCCTGACCAAGCGCACCAGGATCGTCGCCATCACCCATATGTCCAATGTGCTGGGCACGGTGACGCCGATCAAGGACATCATCGCCATCGCCCATGCGCATGGCGTGCCGGTGCTGGTCGACGGCTCGCAGGGCGCGGTGCATCTCGACGTCGACGTGCGCGATCTCGACGCCGATTTCTATGTGTTCACCGGTCACAAGGTCTACGGGCCGACCGGCATCGGCGTGCTCTACGGCAAGCGCGCTTTCTTGGAGAATCTGCCGCCGTTCAATGGCGGGGGCGAGATGATCCAGGACGTCACAAAGGACGTCGTCACCTATAACGCGCCGCCGCATCGCTTCGAGGCGGGCACGCCGCCGATCGTTCAGGCGATCGGCCTCGGCGCCGCGCTCGATTATGTCGAGGGGATCGGGCGCGCGCGCATCCGCGCCCATGAAGAATCCTTGGCCGCCTACGCCCAAGAGCGGCTGGGCGCGATTAATTCTCTGCGCATTTTCGGGACGGCGCCCGGCAAGGGACCGATCGTTTCCTTCAACATGCAAGGCGCCCACGCCCATGACGTGGCGACGATCATCGACCGCTCGGGCGTGGCGGTGCGCGCCGGCACCCATTGCGCGATGCCCCTGTTGCAACGCTTCGGCGTGACCTCTACATGCAGGGCGTCGTTTGCGCTATACAACACGCGCGCCGAGGTGGACGCCTTGGCGGAGGCTCTGATCCACGCGCAGAGTCTGTTCGCCTGAGGAGGGCTCGAAGGAAATGACGGAAAGCCCGACTTTGGACCATGCGCCCAATCAGCCCGTGGTCGCCTCGCCCTCGGCAATCCCGCCCGACGAGTTGCAGCGCCTGACCGACGATATCGTCGCGGCGCTGAAGACGGTCTATGATCCTGAAATCCCATCAGATATTTACGAGCTTGGGCTCATCTACAACATTGACATCGACGACAGCCGTTTCGTGACCATCGAAATGACGCTGACCGCTCCCGCCTGCCCGGTGGCCGGTGAAATGCCGGGCTGGGTGGAGAATGCGGTCGGCGCCGTCGGGGGCGTCTCGGGCGCCAAGGTGAATATGGTGTTCGATCCGCCCTGGGACCAAAGCCGCATGTCGGACGAGGCGCGGGTGGCGCTGGATATGTGGTGAGGGATCACGGCCCGGATTTGTCGGCCGATTTCCTGGCCATGATTTCCTTGATCTTCTTCTCCTCCCAATCCGAGTCGAGCCAGCCCACCAAGCCGAACACGGTGGCCGCATGGATCGCCACGCCAAGGCCCCAGCCGAAAAACGGCCACTGAACCCACCAGACCGGGCTCGTCGCGAGATTGACGATCAGCAGAAACGCCATCACCAGGACGAACACCGTCAAATGGATATAGAATCCGCGGATTGACCGCACCTTTCGCCTGGCGCGCTGGTAATCGGGATCATTATCCATGGCCTATCCCCTAAACGAAATGGGCTAGATCGGCGAAGTTTTTGCGCCGCCGCCCGCCTTTGAGACAGGGCCTCTATAGCACGCCTGCGCCCGAAAAGCCGCCGATCGCCGAGCCGGCAGAGCGGGGCTGCCCTTGTCGCGGCGCGCGTCTGTCCGCTATAGCAACCCGATGCAAACTGTTGTTCTCGTCTTCCTCGGGGCCGGGCTCGGCGGCGTTTTGCGCCATATCGTCAACGTCGCGATGGCGCGCCTGCTTGGCAACGATTTTCCCTATGGCATCCTGTTTATCAACATCACCGGGTCGCTCGTCATGGGGCTGCTGGTCGGCTGGCTGGCGTTCCGGGCTGGGGCAGGCTGGACGCGCCAGGTGCAGCTCTTCATCGCGGTCGGGGTGCTGGGGGGCTATACGACCTTCTCGACTTTCTCGCTCGACGCCTTCCGCCTGATCGAGCGCGGGCAGATCGGCTTGGCCGCGCTCTATGTCGGCGCCTCGGTCCTCATCGGCGTCGGCGGCCTTTGGGCCGGGCTGGCCCTCGTGCGCAGCCTGTCATGAGCGCCTCGCCCGATAAGGTCGCGCTGCTGGAAATCAGCGAGGACGAAGCGGGCATGCGGCTCGACCGCTGGTTTCATCGCCGGTTTCCCAAACTGCCGCAGTCGCATCTCAACAAGATCGTGCGCAAGGGCGAGGTGCGGGTGGCGGGCAAGCGGGCGGAGATTTCGACCCGGCTGGAGGCGGGGCAGAGCGTTCGCGTGCCCCCGCTCAATCTTGCGCCCGAGGCGGCGCCCAATGCGCCGCGCGAGCCAAATCCGCAGGATGCGGCGGCGATCCGCGACATGATCCTGTTCGAGGATCGCGACATAATCGTGCTCAACAAGCCCTATGGCCTGGCCGTGCAGGGCGGATCGGGCACCAAGCATCATATCGACGGCATGCTGGCCTCGCTCGCCAACAAACAGGGCGAGCGGCCCGTCCTGGTGCATCGGCTCGACCGCGACACCTCCGGCGTGCTGCTGATCGCCAAATCGCGCAAGATAGCCGCCGAGCTTGGCGCGACCTTTCGTTCGCGCGGCGCCAAGAAGATCTATTGGGCGATGGTCGAGGGCGTGCCGAAGCCCGCCCAGGGGCGGATCTCGCTGTTTCTGGCCAAGGGCGAGGCGATGGGCGCCGACCGCGGCCCGAAAAAGGGCGACCGCGCCGATATCGAGCGCATGCGCGTCGCCAAACACGGCGAGGCCGACGCGCAGCATTCGCTGACGCTTTATGCGGTGGTCGAAAAGGTCGCGCCGCGGCTGGCGTGGCTGTCGATGCGCCCGATCACCGGGCGCACTCATCAATTGCGCGCCCATTGCGAGGCGATCGGCCATCCCATCATCGGTGATCCCAAATATAACCGGCGCGAGGCCAACGATCCCGCCAGAGCCGATCCGTTGCGCGCGGTGCCCTCCGGACTCGAGCCGAAACTGCACCTGCTGGCGCGCCGGCTCATCCTGCCACACCCGCGCGGCGGCATGATCGACGTCGTCGCGCCATTGCCCGAACATATGAAGAAGGCCTTCGACATGTTCGGCTTCGATGCGAAGACGCGCGACCCGATCGAAGACGCGCCCGATGAGTGAGGATTATTCGCCGGGCGACCCGATGCGCGCCGCGCAAAAGAACATGCGGCCCGTCGTGCTGAGCCGTTTCTATGAAAGCGCCAGCGTCGCGCCTGCCGAGGGCGGATTCGCGCTGCTGCTGGACGGGCGAAGCGCGCGCACGCCCGCCAAGAACAGACTGGCCTTTCCAACGGAGGCCCTGGCTGAACTTGTCGCGCACGAATGGGTCGCCCAGGGGGCGGCGATCGATCCGGCGACCATGCCGGTGACACGCATCGCCAATTCGGCGATCGACGGCGTCGCTGTCGCGATGGCCGAGACGCGCGCCGAACTCGCAGGGTTCGCCGAGACCGACCTTCTCTATTATCGCGCGGGGGCGCCGGAAAAGCTGGTTGAGGCGGAGGCTCGAGCCTTCGATCCCGTGCTCGATTGGGCGCATGAGACTTATGGCGTCAGATTCATTCTCGCCGAGGGCGTCATCCATCTGCGACAGCCCGAACGCTTCCTTGAGGCGATCCGCTCCGCGCTGGCGGCGATCGACGAGCCTTTCGCACTGGCCGCGCTTCATGTGATGACCACTTTGACCGGCTCGATCCTCCTCGCGCTAGCCGTTTTTCGCGGCGCGCTGAGCGCCGAGGAAGCCTGGCGCGTCGCCCATGTCGGCGAGGATTTCCAGATCGACGTTTGGGGCGAGGACGACGAAGCCACGGCCCGCCGCGCCGCGCGCTGGCGTGAAATGGCGGCGGCGGCGGCGATCGCGCAGGCTTTGGGGCGGTGACAATAAGTCGAGTCGGCTCGATCACCGCCGCACGTGTCTCAAATTTCTTCAGAAGAATCGCTGATCGCTAAATGTCAACGCCTCGGAGGCGCGTCCCAGATATCAGGAACGTTTTGTGTCGATCAGTTCCGAAATCGTCCTGCCGAACACCCCGATTTCACGCGGCCGTCAAATCGTGACCACCCGCGTTCCGCAGCTTTCGGCTGGATATCCTTGTCTGTGACTTCGATCCGACCTCTCCATTTTGCCAGGTAAAATTCTCCATCCGCGCGTTTAACAAGTCGTTGGCGAAACTTCTGATTAGCAAAGACTCTAGTTCGCCAATCAATCCATCTGTCACTTTGTAGGCGCTCACATATTTTGCCAGTTGATGCAACTGAACAGACCTTAAACGAATTTGGCGTCGCTTCTCTTCGGACGTTTTGAATTTTACGCGAATCTCGGGATGACGGACTCGTCTTATCTTCTGCACTTCTCGATCTCGATTAAGGGCCAAATTGATTTCTCTCCAGAGGGTTTGAGAGCGCGTCTTACCCACATATAACGCTCGACCTCGGCTATCGTGAAATATGTATATTCCTCGGTGAGACTCGAGTTCCCTTCGGAGTCCTCCTAGATAGGGATGTTCATTCTTATTTTCGTCGGATACCCCAAAGATTTCAAATTTAGAACCTCCTTTGGACTGGACTATATGCAGCTCGAGAAACTCGACGAGTGGAGTTATTGCGTTGGCCTCGGATTTTGCGATTTCATTCTTTGTGCTGCGAAACAACAATGCGCCCATTTGAAGAGCGCTCAAGTCAGGGCTATTTTTCCAACGATGCAAAGCCGTCCGCGTAATGTCGAAGCGATCGACGAGATCTTTATCTTTAGGGTCTCGACCGAGTTCTTTTTTGAGCCGCCGTCGCACATCTGCGAGAAAATCCGCGCCGTTCATATCAGGCTCCCCGTACTATAGATCAAACAGAAGAGTGACACTTCTTGGCGTTCCAAGGCCTACGACGCTTGCTTAACGTCGCGGCGTTCGATGCTCATCGCAATGCGTGGAAGTGGGCCAATCACACGATAAATTAGCTAAAAGTCCATATTTCAAGCGCGAGGTCGGAAGTCAATTGATCTTGCGATCGCGGGCGCGGTATTCCATGTGAACATGTTACGCCTAATGACAAGAGCGGCCGACAGCCTCATACCTCACGCCGGCGCCTTGCGCGCGCGGGCTACGATCTGCGTCGGGTTGACGAAGCGTAGCGCGACGACGAGCCAGACCATCGAAGTCAGCATGAAAATGACCGCCATCGCGTTGATCGATTGTTCGGGGCGAACGCCGGCGGCGAAGACCGCGTAATAGAGCGCCACCACCAGCGTCTGGCTGGTCGGGCCTGAGGTCAGGAAGGTCAGTTCGAACATCGCAAGGGTTCGCACCAGTACGAGCAGCAGCGCGGCCAGCACGCCCGGCGCGAGCAAAGGCATGAGGATATGCCAGAACAGGCGGAACGTGCCGGCGCCGAACACCCGCGCGGCGCCCTCGATCTTTGGATCGATCTGCTCGACGAAGGGGATCAGCACGAGCACGACGAAGGGGACGGAAGGCACGAGATTGGCCATCACGACGCCGGACAGCTTGCCCGCGAAACCGGCGCTATAGAGCACGGTCGCCAGCGGGATGCCGTAGGTGATGGGCGGCGCCAGCAGGGGCGTCAGCATCAGCAGCATGACGAGCTTCTTGCCGGGAAAATCACGCCGCGCCAGCGCATAGGCCGCCGGCGCGCCGACGAGGCCCGAAATCAGCACGACGAAAGACGCGACCTCGAACGTCGTCGTCAGCACGTCGGCGAGCTGGAACTCGCTCCAGGCCGAAGCGTACCAATCGACGGTCCAGCCCGAAGGAAGCCAGGTCCCAAGCCAGCGCGTCGCAAAAGAGCTGACGATCACCGTCGCGATGACCGCTGTGAGGTTGAGGACGAACAGCGCGACCAGCAGCCAGATGCCGGCCGCCCAAAGGCGCGAGGAGAGCGTCTGTCTCTGCCGCATGGCCTAGCCCTTTCCCCCGCCCGCCGGACCGCGATAGGCAAGGCCCCGCAGGCCGAGCACGGCGGCGATGATGGCAAGCTGCACGCCGCCCATCAGCATGGCGATCGCCGAGGCCATCGAATAATCGAAATCCTCGAAAGCGGCCTGATAGGCGGCGATCGAGATGACGCGGGTCGGGCCGGCCGGCGCGCCGAGCAGGATCGCCGAGGGAAACACCGAAAAGGCCTGCACGAAGGACAGGCAGAAAGCGATCGCGAGGCCCGGCGCCAGCAGCGGCAGGATCACCGCAAGAAACCTCTGGCGTGCATTGGCGCCGAGCGTGGCGGCCGCCTGCTCGAGCGCCGGATCGATGCCGCTGACATGGGACAGGGTCAGCAGGAACGTGAAGGGGAAGCCGGTGAGAAACAGCGACAGGAAGACGCCCCAGTAATCATGCACGAGGCGGACGGGATGGCTGACCAAGCCGAGCGTCATCAGCGCGCGGTTGAACCAGCCCTGCGGACCGAGATAGGTCAGCAGCCCCTGCGCGATCAATACGACGCCGAGCGTGATCGGCAGGACGAGGATCGTCGTCAGCAGGCGCTGATTGCGCATCAGCCGAACGCGCATGGCGACCGGCACGGCGACGGCAAGGTTGAGCAGCGTGACCGGCAAGGCGAGCCACAGCGTCGTGGCGATCGTGCCGTAGAGGAACGGATCGGCGAAGAATTTGCGATAGTTCGCCAGCGCGCCGCCGGCCGCCGGGACGAACGACAGCCAGAGACCGTAGGCGAACGGATATAGAAACAGCGCGCACAGGATCAGCGCCGCCGGCGCCGCCAGCAAGGCGACGCCGTCGAATGGGGCTCTGGCGGAGGGGGCGGCCGCCATGCGTTCAGGCTCCGGCTTCCGGATAGAATCGGGCGCGGGCCGGATCGACGCGCAGATGCACGCGCTCGCCGATCGTCAGCCGGGACGGCGAGGTGAACCAAAGTTCGGCGCCGCCCTCGCCGGCGCCCGAGCAGACGAAGCCGTCGCCGCGAAATTCGCCTGCCGTCACGCTCGCCGGAATCGTCGAAGCGTCCGGCGGGGCAGGGGAAAGATCGGCGGTGCGCATGACGAGCGCGCCTTTCGTCCCTTTGGCGACCGGCCCGGCGCCGGCGGCGCGCAAATGCGCCGCGCCGACGCGCACGATCGTCTGCGCGCCGTCGCTTTCGATCGCCTCGCCCGCCAGACGATTGCGAAAGCCCATGAATTCGGCGACGTCGAGGCTCGCCGGGCGCGCGTAGAGATCGTCGGGCGTGCCGATCTGCCGCACGCCGCCCGCCTGCATCACGACAATGCGGTCGGCGAGCGACAAGGCCTCTTCCTGGTCGTGCGTCACGTAGATCGTCGTTGCGCCGAGGCTGGCATGGATGCGCCGGATCTCGGCGCGCATTTCGAGCCGCAGCTTGGCGTCGAGATTGGACAGCGGCTCGTCCATCAGCACCAGCGGCGGCTCGATGACGATGGCGCGGGCGATCGCGACGCGCTGCTGCTGGCCGCCCGACAGCTGGGCCGGCAATTTGTCGGCGTGACCCTCGAGGCGCACAAGCGCCATCGCCTCGTCGGTGCGCCTGGCGATCTCGCCGCGCGCGACATGGCGCATGGCGAGGCCGAAGCCGATATTGCGCCGCACATTCATGTGGGGAAACAAGGCGTAATTCTGAAACACCATGCCAAAGCCGCGCTCCTCCGGCCGAAGCGTGTCGATGCGGCGCTCGTCGAGCCATATCGCGCCGCCCGTCGCGGGCAGCAGGCCGGCCAGAATGTTGAGCGTCGTCGACTTGCCGCAGCCCGAAGGGCCAAGCAGGGCGATGAATTCCCCTTTGCGAATCGTCAGCGTCACTTCGCGCAACGCCTCGACCGAACCGAAGGACCGTCTGATCCGCTCGAAGCGCAATTGGCTGAAGCTTGCCGCGCGCGCCATGTCAGCCCTTGCTCTTGGCGGCGCCGATCTGCTGATCCCAGAGCCGGAAGGCGCTGACCATGGCCGCCGCGTCGAGCGGCAGCTCGATCGGATGGGCCGATATCATCGTTTCATATTCGGGCCGCCCGAACTCCTGGATCACGTCCTGGCTTTCCCTAGGCGCCATGGCCAGGGCGACGTCTTTGACGGCGGGGCCGGGATAGAAATAGCCCTTGTCATAGGCATAGGCCTGGCTCTTGGGCGCGAGCATGAAACGCATGAGATCGAGCGTCACGGCGAGCCTGTCGTCGGGCAATCCCTTGGGCACGCACATGTAATGGGCGTCGGCGACCCAGTGCATGCCGGCCAGCGCGACGATTTGCGCCTCCTTGGGCACGATGCCGAGCGCGCGCGGGTTGATATCCCAACCGGTTGTCGAGGCGATCATGTCGCGCGTGCCGTCGCCGAGCTCCTTCATCGTGACGCCGGTGCCGGAGGGGTAATATTCGATGTTTTCGCCGAGCGCCTTGAGATAGGCCCAGGTCTTATCCCAGCCCTTCAGCGGGTCCTTCGGATCCGCATCGCCCAAAATATAGGGCAGGCCCATCAGCAGCGTGCGGCCGGGGCCGGAATTCGCCGGGCGCGCATAAAGGAAGCGGTTCTTGTTTTCTTTCGTATAGGCGAGAAGCTCTTCGGCATTGGCCGGCGTCTTCTTGAGGCGGTCGGGCATATATTCGAACAGCGGGCCGGAGGGGTAGTAGGTCACGCATACGCCCTGACCCTGCGCCAAGCCCTGCATGCGGTTGGCGGCCGGCAGATAGATGTCGGCGAGCTTGGGCAGGTCGGCTTGATGGGCAGGCAGCAATTCGGTCCATAGATTTTCCTGGATGCCGGCGGCGAGCGCATCCGTGCCCGTCAGCACCAGGTCGATGTCGACGCGGCTCGCGCCCTGCTGCGCCTTGATCTTGGCGGGCAGTTCGGGCGCCGGCGCCTGGCTGAACGCGATATGGGCGACGAGGTTGGGATTGGCGGCGGCGTAATCCATGATGGCGGGCTTGGTCAAAGCCAGATTGCCCGCGACATCGACGATGTTGAGGCTGACCGGCGATTTGGGCAACGCCATCTGCGCGCGCGCGGCGGCGCCGAACGCCGCGGCGCCGACGAGGCCGAGGCCGGCCCTGGCGAAACCGCGCCGGGTCAAATCGAATTTCGTCATGTTCCTCTCCCTTTTATTCGCGCGTTGCGCTGGTTTCACAAACGATAGGCCGATTTGGCGAGGCGGTAGGCGAGGTCATGCGCCAATTCATGCGCCTCGTCCTCGTCGAGCTGATGGGTCGCGACGAGTTCGGCGAGCGCCGCGCAATCGGCGCGCCGGGCCACGTCGTGTCGGGCGGGAATCGAGGGAAAAGCGCGCGTGTCGTCATTGAAGCCCACCGTGTTGGCGAATCCCGCCGTCTCGGTGGTGAGATCGCGGAAGCGGCGCATGCCGGCGACCGAATCGAAGAACCACCAGGGCGGCCCGAGCCGCAACGCGGGATAATGGCCGGCGAGCGGGGCAAGTTCGCGCGAATAGGCGGTCTCGTCGAGCGTGAACAGGATGAGGGTCAGCGCGCGCTCGTTGCCGAAGCGGTCGAGCAGCGGCTTCAGCGCATGCACATAATCGGTCGCGGTCGGAATGTCGGCGCCCTTGTCGCGGCCGAAACGCTGGTAGACCGCCGGATTGTGGTTGCGGAAGGAGCCGGGATGGATTTGCATGACCAAGCCGTCTTCGAGGCTCATCGCCGCCATTTCCGTCAGCATCTGCGCGCGAAACAATTCGGCGTCGGCGTCCAAAATATCGCCCGCCATGACGCGCGCGAACAAGGCTTGCGCGGCCGCCGGCGCGAGATCGGCGGTCGCCGCGCTTGGATGGCCGTGATCGGTCGCCGTCGCGCCATGCGCTTTGAAAAAGGCGCGGCGCTTGCGATGGGCGGAAAGATAGCCAGGCCAGCTTGCCGCATCTTCGCCGGTGAGCGCGCCCAATTGCGCGACATTGTCGCGAAAGCCCGGGAAATGCGGATCGACGACGGAATCGGGGCGATAGGTGGTGATGACGCGCCCGCGCCAGCCCGAGGCGCGGATCCTCTCATGCCAGCTGAGATCGTCGAGCGGGCTTTCGGTGGTGGCGAGGACTTCGATGTTGAATTTCTCGAACAGGGCGCGCGGCCGGAATTCCGGCCATTGCAGCGCTTCGGCGATCGCATCGTAATGAGCGTCGGCATTGTCGGCGCACAGGCGCTCTTCGAGCCCGAACAAAGTCTCGAAGGCATGATCGAGCCAAAGCCGGGTCGGCGTGCCGGCGAACAGACCATAGTGCCGGGCGAACAGACGCCAGACGCGGCGCGGATCGGTCTCGACCGGACCGCCGTCGACGCGCGGCACGCCGAGGTCCTCGAGCGGCACGCCGTGGCTGTAGAGCATGCGGAACACGTAATGATCGGGGGTCACGAATAAATGCGCGGGATCGGCGAAAGGCTTGTTTTCAGCGAACCAGCGCGGGTCCGTATGGCCGTGCGGCGAGACGATCGGCAACTCGCGCACCTGCCCATAGAGGCGGCGCGCTATGGCGCGCGTCGCGGGATCGGCGGGAAACAGGCGGTCTTCGTGCAGCATCTTGTTCTCTCGCGTTCAAGGCGCGGCGGCGCGGCGCGCGCGCGGCGCGTCGGGCCGAGCTTCGAGTTCGAATAGGTCGGGATAGGCGCGTCGGATCTCCTCGAAGACGGGAAGAACGCTGTCGAGATGAGCCCGCATGGCGGCCTCGGCGGCGTTGGGGTCGCGGTCGGCTATCGCCTCGACGATCGCCTCATGCTCGGCGATGACCCGCTCCACGCGGGCGGGCAAAGGCAGGGTGAGCAGACGGAAGCGGTCGATCTGCGCCTTTTCGCGCTTGACGACGCGCCAGATATTGGGATGGCGGGCGATTTCCGCGACGGCTTGATGAAGCGCTTCGTCAGCCCAGTGGAATTCATCGAGCGCGCCCGCCGCGGCATGTTCCTTCTGGCGGGCGAGAATGCGGCGCAGACGGGCGAGACCGGCCGCGTCCGCGCGAATGGCGGCGTGGCGCGCGGCGACCTGCTCCAGCGCCTGGCGGATCGCCATCGCGTCGCGCACGGCGGGTTCGGCGATGCGCGACACGAAAGTGCCGGCCTGCGGATAGACGTCGACAAGTTGCTCTTCGCAGAGGCGCAGCAGCGCCTCGCGCAAGGGCGTTCGGCTGACGTCGAAAGCCCGGCAGAGGTCCTTTTCGACCAAGGTCGCGCCCGGCTTCAAGCGCATCGTGACAATGTCTTGCCGCAGGATCGCGTAGACGCGCGCGGCGGTCGTCACGGGGCGCACATCGACGGACGAATGCTTCAAGGAAGGCGCCTCCCTGCCGGCGTCGCTGCGCAACGATTGGGCGCGTCGGTTCTTGGTTTCATACTAATATATCAGTATTAAAGTCAATGCAGTCCAGAAGCCGTTCTGGAAATAGAGGGGACGAGGATCGAAAATCGCAAGATTGCGCAACCGGCTCGACGATGCGCGCGCTTGCGGCTTGCGCGCATCGCCGCTGGGTCTCGTTCTTCTTTGCCTTACGGGCGCCGCCCGGGATCGCGGCTCAGCAATGCAAATCGCTGGCGGCGTAGGATTGGGCGTCCCAATGCGAGCAGGTGGTGCGCACAGCGCCCGCGGCCCCGCCGTTCGACGGCGCGGGGGCCGGAGACGGCGATGGGGACGGAGAGGGAGACGGCGACGGAGAAGTGGAAGCCGGCGCATGGCCGACCGCGGCCGCCATCGCAGGGGCGACGACGCTCCCCGACAGCAGAGCCAACAAAACGATGCGGGAAACGAAATGAACATGAACCGAACGCATGGATGCCTCCTGATGGCTGTCGAAACAGAGCGGTCCGGATGCCTTCCGGACCCTTGGAATCGACGTTACGGTCTGGCGCGCACGCGCTTGAACAGCCCACGGCGCGGCCTCTGCGACCCCGCCGGTCCATTTCGGTTGAAAATCTTGCGGCGACCGCGCGTCGCCGTTCCAGCCGCGGCGGGCTGGCGACCTCACTCAAAGATCGCCTATCGTTGTCGACCCGCGGCGACCCGCGTATTGAACGATGCGCCGGCGCGGCAACCGGAAAAAGCGCCAATCGAGGCACCGAATGATGATCGACGCCTGGGCAAATTTTTTCATCGCGCAATGCGGCGCTTCGGCGGCCTTGCTCGGCCTCCTGTTCGTCAGCGTTTCCTTGAGTCTTGGCAAGATTCTGGCTTTTCCGGTTCTTCCGGGCCGGGCGCTGACGGCGATGCTTCTGCTGCTCGCCGTCCTTCTCGTCTCCTCTTTCCTGCTGATTCCCGGCCAGCCGATCGCGGCGATCGGAATCGAGGTTCTGGGAGTCGGCTTTCCCCTGTGCGGAGCCAGCGCGGTGATCGGAATTCGCGGGATGCGCAACTCGACGCCGGACCATCGCAGGGAATTCGTCAGCAGTTTTGTGTTTCTGGCTGTCGCGACGCTCCCTTATCTTGCCGCCGGAATCCTGTTTGTCGCCGGCGGCGCGGCGGCGCCCTATTGCCTGGCCGCCGCGATCATCCTCTCCTACCTCAAAGCCTTCCTTGACGCTTGGGTGCTGCTGATCGAGATCCATCGCTGAACGGTGAGGGAGGCGGACTTCGCCTGTCTGGCGGCCCCGTTCCGGCGCCGCGCGAGCCATGGTAAGGCTTGGGCTCGGCACTCCCAGGGGACGCATCCTTGAAACAAATGCTCGAAAGACTGGACCGTCGGCGCGCCAGGGCGCGGCTCGGCGGCGGCGAGGCGCGCATCGCGGCCCAGCATGCGCGCGGCAAGCTGACCGCGCGCGAGCGCATCGACCTGTTGCTCGACCATGGATCGTTCGAGGAATTCGATATGTTCGTGCAGCACCGCTGCGCCGATTTCGGGATGGAGAAGACCAAGATACCGGGCGATGGCGTCGTCACCGGCTGGGGCACCGTAAACGGCCGCACAATCTTCCTGTTCGCCAAGGATTTCACGGTGTTCGGCGGTTCGCTGAGCGAGGCGCACGCCCAGAAAATCACCAAGATCCAGGATATGGCGCTGAAGAACCGCGCCCCGGTCATCGGCCTGTTCGACGCGGGAGGGGCGCGCATCCAGGAGGGGGTCGCCGCGCTCGGCGGCTATGGCGAAGTGTTCCAGCGCAATGTTCTGGCGTCGGGCGTCATCCCGCAGATCTCGCTCATCATGGGCCCCTGCGCGGGCGGCGACGTCTATTCGCCCGCGATGACCGATTTCATCTTCATGGTGCGCGACACCAGCTACATGTTCGTCACTGGCCCCGATGTCGTCAAAACCGTCACCAACGAGACGGTGACCGCCGAAGACCTGGGCGGCGCCTCGGTGCATACGACCCGCTCCTCGATCGCCGACCGCGCCTATGACAACGACCTCGAGGCCTTGCTGCAGATGCGCCGGCTGATCGATTTTCTGCCCGCCTCGAACACCGACGAAGTCCCGCATCTCCCCAGTTTCGACGATCCCGACCGCATCGACATGTCGCTGGACACGCTGGTTCCCGACAATCCGAACAAGCCCTACGACATCAAGGAACTGATCGGCAAAGTGGTCGACGAGGGCGACTTTTTCGAGATCCAGGAAGCCCACGCCAAGAATATCGTCACCGGCTTTGCGCGCATCGAAGGGCGCACGATCGGCCTCGTCGCCAACCAGCCGATGGCCCTGGCCGGCGTGCTCGACAGCGACGCCTCGCGCAAGGGCGCGCGCTTCGTGCGTTTTTGCGATTGCTTCAATATTCCGATCGTCACTTTCGTCGACGTTCCCGGATTCCTGCCCGGCGTCGCGCAAGAATATGGCGGGCTCATCAAGCATGGCGCCAAACTGTTGTTCGCCTATGCCGAGGCGACCGTGCCCAAGGCGACGATCATTACGCGCAAGGCGTTCGGCGGCGCTTATGACGTGATGGCGTCAAAACATTTGCGCGGCGACATTAATCTGGCGTGGCCGACCGCGCAGATCGCGGTCATGGGCGCCAAAGGCGCCGTCGAGATCATCTTCCGCGCCGATATCGCCGATCCCGTCAAAATCGCCGAACGCACCGCCGAATATGAGGCGCGCTTCCTGTCGCCCTTCGTGGCGGCCGAACGCGGCTACATCGACGAAGTGATCATGCCGCACGCGACGCGGCGGCGGCTGTCGCGCGTGCTGGCGATGCTGCGCAACAAGAAGCTCGAAAACCCCTGGAAGAAGCACGATAACATTCCGCTGTAGAGCAGTCTCGACCGACCTAAGCGAGGCCTCTGGTCCGATATCGCCGAAGAACTGCGCTCCCCATTTTTGATGAACAAGCAAACGCGCCATAGAACCGGGTGGTCGTCGGAGTCGCGGAGAGCGTTTGCGAACGGCAAGGACTTATTCGGGTGGGAACCCTAGCGAGCCCGTTTTTTTGGAAGGAAGCCGCCAATTCGGTCGGCGCGATGCGCACCGAAGGCTCGCTGCGATATATTCTGCTCGATAAGACCTACAAAATGGCGCCGATCGTCAGGAACAAGAGGACGACTTTTACCGACTTCCTCGCGACAGACGCTGCCGCTGTTGGCTGCGAAGTCATCATCAATGGGAACTTCTACGATCTGAGCTCAAAACTCCTGACTCATTTGATCGCCGAAATCGGCATTCCTGATGACCCTGCTGACACGAAAATCGAGGGACGAATCGTGCAAGGCGGCAAGACGATAGCGGGGGATAGCCGGCCGAAAAGTTTCTGGTTTGCTCAATTGTCGGCACCAACGGCGGATGTTTGGCCATGGATATACGCGGCCGGCGCCGGCGACCCGCCTACCAAGGCGTCAGCCGCGATTGGAGGAGCGGGACCAATTATTATCAAAGGTTTGCCTTATGGCGTCGACAACAAATATCGGCCGGACACGCCATCGGCGATCAGACGGCATATAGTTGACGAGCCGCCTCCGTCGGCGCTGCATCATTTAATACAACGCAACAACAATATGTTTAAGAGTCTGGATGGCAAGCCTCCCGAGACGGGAAAGTCTATTCTTGCGTATAGTTCCACCAAGCGAATGTTGATGGTCGCCGTCCAGCAGCACGGTATGAAGCCTGGGCAAACGCTCACATATCTGGCGAGTCTGCTCGCCCATCGTGGATTTGATTTCGCTGTTTTCATGGACGGCAGCGACAGCGCCACGCTCGTATTGCACGGAAAAATAATCGTCGCTCCGAGTCGATATAAGAACGGTGAGATCGACGTTGGCATTGGCTTCTACCGTTAGTGGGCGAAATTCGGGGTAACCCTCACCCGAAGATTTGCCGCACCCCGCCGGGCCGCGGGTTGACCGCCCCCAAGGTCCGCCTCGGCTACTCTTTCCAAGATGGACGCGCCCGCCGCCCTCCCAGCCTTCATCTTCTCGAAACCATGCGTCTTTGCCTGGCCTTAACTGTGCCCGCACTTGCCTTGATTAATTCACGGGCTGGCAAATATTCCGACCCAAACTGCCGCTCAACAAAACTCGTCCGGCAAAACGGGCGAATCGGGTGGCGGTGGAATATGTCCAAACCAATGGCCTTCGCGGTCGATCAAAGCCGGACGATCATCTCCTCGCTCATCCATGGGCGGCAGGTGAGCGGGCTCGACATCGCCTGGCTGCGCCGCGAAGTCTTCGCCGACGCCGAGGTCTCGCGCGACTCCGCCGAGGAGCTTTTCGCGGTCGAGCGCGCCGATATCGTCAAGGCGCCGGAATGGACGCAATTCTTCGTCGAACGGGTCACCGAACACGTGATCTGGCAATCGCGCCCGACGGGCGTCGTCAGCGACGAACAGGCCCATTGGCTCATCCATCATGCCGACCAGTCCATGTCGGCCGGCGCGCTCGCGGTTCTCGTCAACGTGCTGGCGGAGGCGCACCGCGTGCCCCAATGGTTCCTCGCCGCCGTGCGGACGCGCGTTGCGCGCGGCTGGCCGGGGGTGAACGAGGCGCTGCAGGGCGCGCTGGCGGGGTGAGGGGCGCGCCGAGGTAGACGGCGCCGCGTCGCTCCCATAAAAACATAGCCTTGTGGTCGCTCGCCCGGCGAGCCTCGGGGGGCTGATGTTTAGCAAAATCCTCATCGCCAATCGCGGCGAGATCGCCTGCCGCATCATCAAGACGGCGCGCCGCTTGGGGATCGCCACCGTCGCGGTCTATTCGGAGGCCGACAAGGACGCGCTGCATGTCGAAATGGCCGACGAGGCCATATTGATCGGGCCGCCGCCCGCCGCGCAGTCCTATCTCGTCATCGAAAAGATCGTCGCCGCCTGCCGGGAGACGGGCGCCCAGGCTGTCCATCCCGGCTATGGCTTCTTGTCGGAGCGCGCCGCTTTCGCCGCCGCGCTGGAGGAGGCCGGCATCGTGTTCATCGGCCCTAATCGCCGGGCCATCGAGGCGATGGGCGATAAGATCGAATCGAAGAAATTCGCCAATGCTGCCAAAGTCTCGACGGTTCCGGGCCATCTTGGCGTGATCGAAAGTCCCGAGCGGGCCGCCGAGATCGCCGATGAAATCGGCTATCCCGTGATGATCAAGGCCTCGGCGGGCGGCGGCGGCAAGGGCATGCGCATCGCCCATTCCCGCCTCGAAGTCGCCGAAGGGTTCGCGCGCGCCAGATCCGAGGCGAAATCCTCGTTCGGCGACGATCGCGTCTTCGTCGAAAAATTCATCGTCAACCCCCGCCATATCGAAATCCAGGTGCTGGGCGACAAGCACGGCAATGTCATTCATCTTGGCGAGCGCGAATGTTCGATCCAGCGCCGCAACCAGAAAGTGATCGAGGAAGCGCCTTCGCCTTTGCTCGACGAGGCGACGCGCAAGCTTATGGGCGAGCAGGCGGTGGCGCTCGCCAAGGCGGTCGATTACGATTCGGCGGGCACGGTCGAATTCGTCGCGGGCCAGGACCGCAGCTTCTACTTCCTCGAGATGAACACCCGCCTGCAGGTCGAACATCCCGTGACCGAACTCGTCACCGGGATCGATCTTGTCGAGGAAATGATCCGCTCGGCCTATGGCCTGAAGCTGCGGATCGCGCAGGCCGACGTGAAGCGCAACGGCTGGGCGGTCGAGAGCCGCGTCTATGCCGAGGATCCCACCCGCAATTTCCTGCCCTCGACCGGGCGGCTCGTCAAATACCGCCCGCCGCCTGAGGAAACCGTCGATGGCGTGACGGTGCGCAACGACACCGGCGTCTTCGAGGGCGGTGAAATCTCGATCCACTACGACCCGATGATCGCCAAACTGGTGACCCATGCGCCGGACCGCCTGAGCGCGATCGAGGCGCAGGCGACCGCGCTCGACAGTTTCGTCATCGACGGCATCCGGCACAATATCCTGTTTCTGTCGGCGCTGATGCAGCACGAGCGCTGGCGGGCGGGGCGGCTGTCGACGGGCTTCATCGCGGAGGAGTTCCCCGGCGGATTCATGCCGCTCACGGCCTCCGGCGAGACCGCGTATCGGATGGTCGCCATCGCGACGCATGTCGATCACGTGCAGAACGTGCGCAAGCGCGGCATTTCCGGGCAATTGCGCGCGCCGGCGAGCCTTCGCTTCCAGACGCAGCGCGCCGTTATGCTCGGCAAGGACCGCCATGACGTCGACATCGCCGGCGCCGGCGCCGCGCTCGACATCGTGCTGGCCGACGGGCGCCCGCTGCGCATCGTCTCGAACTGGACGCCGGGCGAGCCGGTATGGAGCGGGTCGATCGACGACGTGACGATCGCCGCTCAGGTGCGCCCGATCCTCAACGGTTTCCGGCTCGCCCATCGCGGCGTCAGCGTCGAGGCCCGCGTCTACACGCGCCGCGAGGCGGAGCTCGCCGCGTTCATGCTGGAGCGCAAGGGCGCCGATACGTCCAAGGCGCTGCTCTGCCCGATGCCGGGCCTCGTCAAGGCGATCTCCGTGCGCGTCGACCAGGAGGTCAAGGCGGGCGAGGCTTTATGCATGGTCGAGGCGATGAAGATGGAGAATGTTCTCACCGCCGAGCGGGACGTGAGGATCAAGAAGATCCTCGCCAAGGAGGGGGATTCCCTGGCGGTGGACGCGGTGATCATGGAATTTGCCTGAGCGGGCGGGTCTTGGAAGAGCCGCCGTCCAGCGCCACTCAACTTTTGCGGCGCGCGGCGCGGGCTGGATCTGGGCGTCGACACGAGAGCCGCCTCCCGCATCGACGCGCCGTTTTTTAGCTTTCCGCGTTGAAGCCGCGCCGGCTCGGCTTAGCGCAACACTTCGATGGCGACCCGGGAATCGCCCGTGCCGACGATGCCCAGCGCGAGGGCGGCGCCGCGCGAAAGATCGAGCGCACGTCCGGTGTATGCCGCCGGACCGCGGTCGTTCACCCTGACGATGGTCGAAAGCCCGGTGGCGAGGGCCGAAACGCGCAGCATCGTGCCGAGCGGCAAGGTGCGATGGGCTGCGGTATGGCCCATGGGGTGGAATATTTCGCCCGTCGAGGTGCGCCGGTTAAGCCGCTCGCCCCCGCCATACCAGGATGCGCGCACGATCTGCCCGCCTGTCGCTCGGGGCGCCGTGGGTTCGCCGGGGGCGTGGCTGTGGGCGAGGGCGGCTATGTCGTCCGAGAACGCTTGCAGGATTCCAGCGTTGCCGCGCCCGCCCTGGGCATGCGCGGCGCCGAGGAACGCCAGGCTCGAAGAGGCTACAAGAATGAATCGACCAATTTTCAACGATATTCTCCAGATTGAGGGATCGCGCCGCGCGCGGCTTGCCCGGGAGCGGCGGCGAAGGGGAACCAGCGGCGACGACGAGACGCCAAGGCCACGATCGACGAGGAAACCCCGCCATCGGCCTGGATTCGCGCAAGCGCTGCTGGATTGCCGAGAGGCCGCTCCAAAGGGAGCGCCGGTCGCCTCGGCAGCGACGCCATGGGGGATTTCCCAGCCAGGCGTCCGTTTGACCTGGCGCCGCCACAAGGGCGTGGACGCATTCAGGCCGGCGAAAATCGCGCGTCGCTTCTTTGCCTGACATGGGCTGGCGAGCGCGACAAAGGCCTCAGACACGAGAAACAAGGCCAAAAAGTGGGCCGGATGGGGCGACCAAGGGATAAAAAGACGGGAATTGGCGGCCTTGACGCAACGGCGATCAACGAACTTGCCGATTTTCCGCCGATTGCGCCGAACCGTAGCATGTTGTACATTTCGTATAACGCGTCTCTGGAACCTGCCATGAATGAACCCGTCCGACCGCCCGACGTCGAAGGCGCCGTGCTTCAAATCCGCAAGATTGGCAATTCCGTCGGCATCATTCTGCCAAAGGATTTGCTGGCTCATTTCAATCTGAAAGAGGGCGACAAATTGCATGTCGTCGAACAGACGGAGCGGGGCATGAAGTTGACGCCATACGATCCCAAACACATCAAAGCGATGGAGATCGCGCGGCGGGCGTTCCGGACCTATGCAAACACGTTCAAAGCGCTTGCGAAGTGAGGGAGCCGGATTGGCTTTCCGTGGAGATCGTTCTGGACGTTCATTCCGAGCTCTTGGCCATTTTCGGCGGCGCGGACGGCGTGCGCGATATGGGTTTGCTCGAATCCGCTATGGCGGGAGCCCGGAATAAATTTGTTCATGGCGATGACGATCTTGCGTCGCTCGCGGCGGCATACGCCTTTGGCATCGCGCGCAACCATCCTTTCGTCGATGGCAATAAGCAAGCGGCATTCGCCGCCACCCTGGTGTTCCTCGGCCTCAATGGCGTCGAATTTCTCGTTCCAGAAGCCCAAGCCACCGCCATGATGCTGTCCCTGGCGGCAGGCGAAGTCGACGAAGAATTGCTAGCGCGCTGGATACGCGATAACTGGCCGCGTTGACTGCTTTTTTCCAGAAAGAATCACCCCCCATGTCCTCACGCCGCCTCATCTCTTCCGGTTCGCCCTTCGAGAACGCCTTCGGCTATTCTCGCGCCGTCGTCGACGGCGATTACGTCTTTATCTCCGGCACGACCGGCTATGATTATGCGACCATGACGATGCCGGAGGATGTCGCCGATCAGGCGCGCAATATCGCCAAGACTTTCGCGGGAGTCCTGGCGCAGGCGGGCGCGAGCCTTGCCGATATCGTGCGCATTCAGACCTTCGTCACCAGCCCCGACTATTGCGAGCCGGTGCAGAAGGTGGCGGGCGAAATTTATGGGCAGATACGCCCAGCCGCGGCCATCTATGTCGTCAGCGGGTTGCTGCGGCCCGAAATGAAGGTCGAGATCGAGGCGACGGCGCGGATCCGGCGGCCATAGGCGCCGCGGCTGCGGTCGTCGGCCATTGCCGGCCCTCGCGCTTGATGTCCTGAATCATGCGACTAACGTATACTATGCGGCCCGTCGGAGGCGGGCGATGGTCGCGATCAGGAATGCGCCGGGAGGAACGGATTTGGCTTTGCCGCCGCGGCGTGAAGGCCCTGGCGAGGGCGAGGACACTTTCGCCAAGCTACTGCGCCGTCATGCGCTTTTGCGCGGCAGCCGTCCGGCCTTCCGCCACAAGGATCTTGGAATCTGGCGGACCTGGAGCTGGGCCGAGGTCTATGCGCAAACGCGCGCGCTGGCGCAGGGGCTCGCGGCGCTGGGACTATCGCACGGCGACAGGATCGCCATCGTCGGCGCCAACAAGCCGCGCCTCTATTGGACGATGGCGGCGGCGCAAATGCTGGGCGCGATACCCTTGCCGGTCTATGCCGACGCGGTCGCCGACGAAATGGCCTATGTGCTCGGCCATGCCGAAGTCTCGCTGATCGTCGCGCAGGACCAGGAGCAGGTCGACAAGATCCTGTCGATCGGCGGCCGGTTGCCCAATCTGACACGCATTCTCTATGACGAAGAGCGCGGCCTTGGCGATTATCGCGACGCCCGGCTGGGCTCGCTCGAGGCCGCGATCGCCGCGGGCGAGGCCGCGCTCGGCGATCCCGCCGTTGGCGCCGCGCTGGATGCGAGGATCGAGGCGGGCAGGGGCGCCGACCCCTCGGTGATCCTTTACACCTCCGGCACCACCGGCCGTTCGAAGGGCGTCGTGCTGTCGGGCGAGCGGTGCATCGCGGCCGCCCGCGACACGGTCGCCTTCGACGGGCTGACCGACCGCGACGAGGTGCTGGCCTATCTGCCGCTCGCCTGGGTCGGCGATCATTACCTCAACTACGCGCAAGGATTTGTCGCGGGCTTCTGCATGGCCTGTCCCGAGAGCGCCGATACGGCGCCCGACGATCTGCGCGAGATCGGGCCGACGTTTCACTTCGCGCCGCCGCGCGTCTTCGAGGCGCTGCTGACCCGCGTGATGATCCGTATGGAGGACGCCGGCGCCATCAAGCGCGCGATGTTCCGTCATTTTCTCGCCGTCGCCAAGAAATGGGGCGAGAAGATCGGCAATGGGGAGCCGGTTCCCCTGATGGCGCGAGCCCATTATGCGCTCGGCGACGTCCTGGTCTATGGGCCGCTGAAGAACGTCCTCGGCTTCACCAATGTCCGCATCGCCTATACCGCCGGCGAGGCGATCGGCGCGGATCTGTTCGCCTTCTATCGCTCGCTGGGGCTCAACCTCAAACAGCTCTACGGCCAGACCGAAGCGTTTCTCTACGTGACGGCGCAAGCCGACGGCGCGGTGCGCTCGGACGCCGTCGGGCCGCCGGCGCCCCATGTCGAACTGCGGATCGCCGCGGACGGCGAGGTCCAGTTCAAATCGCCGGGCATGTTCCTTGGCTATTACCGCGAGCCCGAAAAGACCGCCGAGGCGCTCACCGCCGACGGTTTCGTCAAGACGGGCGATGCCGGCTATATCGAGCCGGACGGCCAGCTCAAGATCGTCGATCGCGCCAACGACGTCGGCAGGCTCGCCTCGGGCCAGCTCTTCGCGCCCAAATATATCGAGAACAAGCTGAAGTTCTTCCCCAATATCAAGGAGGCGGTGGCGATCGGGCAGGGGCGCGACCATGTCGTCGCCATGCTCAATATCGAGCTCGCTTCGGTCGGCAATTGGGCCGAGCGCAACAATGTCTCCTACGGCTCCTATCAGGAGCTCGCCGGCCATCCGCTGGTCTATGCGATGATCGAGGCCCATGTCGACGAGGTCAATCGGGCGCTCGCCGGCGATCCGGCGATGGCAGGCGCGCAGATCAAGCGCTTCCTCATCCTGCCCAAGGAGCTCGAGGCGGACGACGGCGAGCTGACGCGCACGCAAAAGGTGCGGCGCGGCTTTATCGCCGAGCGCTATTCTTCGCTCGTCGACGGCCTCAATGACGGTTCGGCCATGGCTTCAATATCCGCCGAGATAACCTATGAGGACGGACGCAAGGGCGTGCTGAACGGCAGCGCGCGCATCGTCGAAATGACGCTGCATCCGGCGCCGTCGCCCCGGCGCGAGCGCGCCGCATGAGCGACGCGGGGCCTGGCGAAATTCTGTTGTCCGTGGAAGAGGTCTCGCTGTCCTTTGGCGGCGTCAAGGCGATCCGCGACGTATCCTTCGACATCAAAAAAGGGGAAATCCGCGCGATCATCGGTCCGAACGGCGCCGGCAAGACGTCGATGCTCAATGTCATCAACGGATTCTATCACCCCCAGCGCGGTCGCATCGCGTTTCGCGGGGAAACCCGCCCCGCCATGAAGCCGCATGAGGCGGCGGCGCATGGCATCGCGCGCACGTTCCAGAACGTCGCTTTGTTCAAGGGCATGTCGACGCTCGACAATATCATGGCCGGCCGCACTCTGCGCATGAAGCGCGGCCTGTTCTGGCAGGCGCTCCGCCATGGGCCGGCGCTCGCCGAGGAGATCGAGCATCGCCGCTTCTGCGAGGGGATCGTCGATTTTCTCGAGATCGAGGCGATCCGCAAGACGGCGGTCGGTTCGCTCCCCTATGGCTTGCAAAAACGCGTCGAGCTCGGCCGGGCGCTGGCGATGGAGCCGGATCTGCTGCTGCTCGACGAGCCGATGGCCGGCATGAATCTGGAGGAAAAGGAAGACATGTGCCGCTTCATCCTCGACGTGAACCATCAGTTCGGCGCGACGATCGCGCTGATCGAGCATGATATGGGCGTGGTGATGGACCTGGCCGACCGCGTCGTCGTCATGGAATATGGCCGCAAGATCGCCGACGGAACGCCCGACGAGGTCAAGCGCGACAAGAGCGTGATCGACGCCTATCTCGGCGTGGCGCATTGAGCGGGCGGCGATGAACCTCCTCTACCAGCTTTTCGTCGACCCCTTCGTCCAGATGGCGGGCGCGCCCGATCTGCTGGCCCAGACCATTTGGGAGGGCTTTGTCGGGGGCGTGCTTTACGCGCTGATCGCGCTTGGCTTCGTGCTTATCTTCAAGGCGTCGGGCGTGTTCAATTTCGCGCAAGGCATCATGATGGTGTTCGCCGCGCTGACCCTGGTCGGCCTGCATGAAAAAGGCGTGCCGGCCTATCTCGCGCTGATCGCCACCATCGGCGTGATGTATCTCCTGGCGCTCGGCGTCGAGCGCGTCGTCTTGCGCCCGCTCGTCAACCAGCCCGACATCATCCTGTTTATGGCGACGTTCGGCCTCACCTATTTCCTCATCGGGCTTGGCGAACTGCTGTTCGGCGGCAATCCCAAGACGATGATCACGCAGGAGCTCTATTTGCCCTCCGGCTCGATCGATCTGAAAATGCTAGGTGGAACCGTCTCGCTGCAGAAGATCGATATTGCCGCCGCGCTCATCGCGCTCGTCATGGTGGCGGGGCTCGGCCTGTTCTTCCAGAAGACGCGCATCGGCCGCGCTTTGCGCGCCGTCGCCGACGATCACCAGGCGGCTCTGTCGGTGGGGATTTCGCTTAACCAGATCTGGGTCGTCGTCTGGTTCGCGGCCGGCATTGTCGCGCTCGCGACCGGCGTCTTCTGGGGCGCCCGTTCGGAGGTTTCCTTCTCGCTGCAGATCGTCGCGCTGAAGGCGCTGCCGGTGCTGATCCTCGGCGGCCTCACTTCCATACCCGGCGCGATCGTCGGCGGCCTCATCATAGGCATCGGCGAGAAGCTCGGCGAATTCTACTGGGGCCCGATCTTCGGCGGCGGTATCGACGCTTGGCTCGCCTATTTCATCGCGCTCGCCTTCCTGCTGTTCCGGCCGCAGGGGCTGTTCGGGGAGCGCATCATCGAGCGGATTTGACGGGCGTCCATCATTCCGCCAAACGGTCGTATACTGGGACGGCCGGAGCCGCCTGCGCGGGGAATAGGAGCGGCGACGCCGGCCTGAGGAGGGACGCATGGCCAATGCCAGATATCGCTGGGTGATTGTCGCGGCCGGCGGCCTGCTCGGCTGCCTCGCGATGGGCGCGATGTTTTCGCTGCCGGTTTTCCTTAGGCCCATTGCCAACGACACCGGCTGGTCCGTCACCGGCGTCTCCAGCGCCATGACCATCGGCTTTGTCGCCATGGCCTTTGGCAGCATAGGCTGGGGCAGCCTGTCGGACCGCCTGGGCGCGCGTCGGATCGTCCTGATCGGGTCCGCGATCCTGGCCGCAAGCCTCGCTCTGGCCAGTCTCGCGCCATCGCTGCTGGCGTTCCAACTCGCCTTCGGCCTGCTGGTCGGCGGCTCGGCCGCGGCGATCTTCGCCCCGATGATGGCCTGCGTGACGGGCTGGTTCGACACGCAACGGAGTCTGGCCGTCTCGCTGGTGTCGGCCGGCATGGGAATGGCGCCGATCACCATGTCGCCGCTGGCGGCCTGGCTTGTGTCGAGCCACGATTGGCGAACCTCGCTGCAGATCATCGCCGCGCTCGTCGCCGTGTTGATGATCCCGATTTCCTTGCTGGTACGCCGTCCGCCGGCGCTGGAGGCCCGCGCGGCCGCCGGCTCGCCAGGCGAAGCGCCGCCATCGGACCTGTCAGTCGGGCAGGCGGTGCGATCGCCGCAGTTCATCGTTCTGGTGGCGACCAATTTCTTCTGCTGCGCGACCCATTCCGGCCCGATCTTCCACACCGTGAGCTATGCGGTCAGCTGCGGCATCCCGCTGATCGCCGCCGTTTCGATCTACAGCGTCGAGGGGCTAGCCGGCATGGGCGGGCGCATCGCCTTCGGCCTGCTCGGCGACCGCTTCGGCGCCAAGCGCGTGCTGGTCAGCGGCCTGCTGGTCCAGGCGTTCGGCGCGCTCGCCTATGTCTTTGCGCGCGACCTTGCCGGCTTCTACGCCGTCGCGGCTCTGTTCGGCTTCACCTATGCCGGCGTGATGCCGCTCTATGCCGTGCTGGCGCGCGAGAATTTCCCGCTGCGCATGATGGGAACCGTCATCGGCGGATCGTCCATGGCCGGCGCGCTGGGCATGGCGATCGGGCCGCTGGCGGGCGGCCTCATCTACGACGAGTTCGCCAGCTACACTTGGCTTTACATCGGCGCCTGGGGGCTCGGGCTTGGCGCGTTCCTCATCGCGATGACGTTCAGGCCGTTTGCGAGGAGGGAGGCGGGGTTGGTGGCGGCGGAGTGAGGAGGGGCAAGTCGCCTTGCCCCGCTCCAACTAGCCAGCGATATTGCCCTCGATCGCCACACCCGTCTCGCCGATCGGCCCCCGCAAATCCACCCAGGGAAACCCCAAATGCCACCCATCGATCCCCCCGAATCCGTCGGCATGAACGCGGACCGCCTCAAACGCATCGGCGCGGCCATGCAGTCCTATGTCGATCGGGGCGTCTATGCCGGGATCAGCACGCTTGTCGCGCGGCGCGGCAAGGTCGTGCATTCCCGGCAGTTCGGCTGGCGCGACAAGGAAGCTCAGGCGCCGATGGCGCCCGATACGATCTTCCGGCTCTATTCGATGACCAAGCCGGTCATCTGCGTCGCGCTGATGACCTTGTTCGAAGAGGGGCGGTTCAGGCTGATCGATCCGGTCGCCAAATACATCCCGGCCTTTGCCGGCGTGAAAGTGCTGGACGCCGACGGCGCGCTGGTAAATCCGGTGCGCCCCATCAATGTGCGCGACCTGATGGCCCACACCAGCGGCCTCACCTATTCGTTTCTCGAGGATTCGCCGGCCAGCAAAATGTACGCGCGGGCGAAGCTGTTCGATGCGAACTGCCCGCTGGACGCCGCGATCGACGATCTCGCGACGTTTCCGCTCGCCTTCCAGCCGGGGACGCGCTGGCAATATAGCGTTGGCATCGATGTCGCGGCGCGCCTCATCGAGGCGATCTCCGGCCAAAAGCTCAGCGTCTTCCTGCAAGAGCAGCTGTTCGAGCCGCTGGCGATGCGGGACACCGGCTTCGAGGTCGCGCCGGAGAAGCAAAATCGCCTGGCCGCCATGTATGGCCGGCCCGATGTGATCGATCCGGCGCAGACCATGCGCAGCTCGCTTGAGGCGTGGCGCAATGGCGTCAACGCCCGTCTCGACGTCTCCGCCAGCTATCCCGTCGCCTCGAATGGCAGGTTCGCCCGCGGCGGCCACGGCCTGTTTTCGACGACCGGCGACTATTTCCGCTTCGCGCAGATGATGGCCAATGGCGGCGAGCTCGAGGGCAAGCGCATTCTCGGGCGCATGACGCTCTCTCTGATGCATTCCAATTGCCTGCCGGCGTCGCTGCTGCCCATCGAGATCGGCGGCGCGCCGCTGGCCGGCTATGGCTTTGGCCTCGGCTCGCGGGTGGCGATGGACGTGGCGCAGACCGGGGCGCCGGGCTCGGTCGGCGAATACGGCTGGTCCGGGGCGGCCAAGACCCATTTCTGGGTCGATCCGAAAGAGCAGGTCGTCGCGCTGTTCATGACGCAGTCGATGATGAGCTTCGACCTGCCGGAACTCGACTTGCGCGCGCTCGTCTATCAGGCGATCGTGGATTGACGTGAGCGACGCAAGGAGGGATTGTCATGGCGGATCCAAACGCGGCTTTCGTGGGCTCGATTCCCGACGCCTATGATGCCTATCTAGGCCCGCTGCTGTTCCACCCCTATGCCGACGACCTGGCCGCGCGCCTTAAAGTCGCGCCCGGCATGCGCGTGCTGGAGATCGCCTGCGGCACCGGCATTCTCACCGAGCGGCTGCTGAAGCGTCTCGGCGGGCAGGGCGCGATCGTGGCGACCGACCTCAACGAGGCGATGTTCGCTCAGGCGCAGCGGCGCGGCGTCGGCGGCCCGGGGCTCGAATGGCGGCAGGCCGACGGCGCCAATCTGCCGTTCGAGGATTCCTCGTTCGACGCGGTGGTGTGCCAGTTCGGCCTGATGTTCTTTCCCGACAAGGCGGCCGGCGTTCGCGAGGCGTTTCGCGTGCTGAAGTCGGGCGGGCATTATCTCTTCAACGTCTGGGACGCGATCGACGCCAATCCGGCGCCCAAAATCGCCTATGAGGCGAGCGTCGAATATTTTCCCGACAATCCGCTGCCGTTCATGCGCGTTCCCTTCAGCCTTCACGACCCCGAGCCGGTCCGGGCCTGGCTCGCCGCCGCCGGGTTCCAAGATATCGAGCAGGTCACCTTGTCGAAGGAGGGGACGAGCCCGTCGGCCGCGCAGGCGGCGATCGGTCTCGTCGAAGGCAGTCCATTTTACACCGAGATCATGAACCGCCGCCCCGAATCGCTCGCCGACATCAAGGCGACGGTGGCGGCCAATGTCGCGGCGCGTTTGGGCGACCATCCCGTGCGCGCCCCGCTGCGCGCCCATGTGTTCGTCGCGCGGCGGCCGTAGCGGTCCGTCATTGCGAGCGGAGCGAAGCAACCGAGGCGCCGTGAGCTCAATGGACTAAGCGCGATCATGGCCGCAGAGGACGGGGAAGCCGGCGTTTGGAAGCAAATCAGCAATCGGCACGACCCCTGGGTTGCTTCGCTCCGCTCGCAATGACGGGGGGCTGCGAACAAAGCTCCTTGCGCTCCGGGCGCAGCCGTGATCTCGCTTGCGAAAATCGAACGGAGGAGCGCACTTGTTCTATCGCGAGGTCGGGCAGTTCGAGACGAGCTATGGCGCCGATATGGCGCTGTTTCCGATCCGTCAGGATCGCATCGGCTTTGCCCTCATCCTCGCCGTCGCCTTTGTGATCCTTCCGCTGACCGGCAATCAATTCCTGCTGAATTCGATTCTGATCCCCTTCCTCGTCTTCTCGCTCGCCGCCATCGGCCTCAATATCCTGACCGGCTATACCGGCCTGCTGTCCTTGGGCTCGGGGGCGTTCATGGGGGTCGGCGCCTATGCCTGCTACAAACTGTCGACGTTTTTTCCTGAGGTGAACATCCTTGTGTGGATTCTCGCCTCCGGTTTCGTCTCCAGCGCGGTCGGCGTGTTCTTCGGGCTGCCGAGCCTGCGCATCAAGGGTTTCTACCTCGCCGTGGCGACGCTGGCGGCGCAGTTTTTCCTGCAATGGTGCTTTGCCCGCATTCCCTGGCTCTATAACGACAACACGTCCGGGGCGATCGAAGTGTCGACGCATACTTTGTTCGGCCTGCCGGTGACCGGCCCGAACGCCACGCCGACGACAAGATATCTCGTCGTGCTGACGATCGTCGTCGCGATGGCCTGGATCGCCTCCAATATCGTGCGCGGGCGGATCGGGCGCATGTGGATGGCGGTGCGCGACATGGATATCGCCGCCGAATTGATGGGCATAAGGCTGCTGCGCGTCAAACTGCTCGCCTTCGCCGTTTCCTCGTTCTATGTCGGCGTCGCGGGCGCGCTGATGGTGTTCCTGTGGCTTGGCTCGGCCGAGCCCGAGGCTTTCAACATCGATCTTTCCTTCCTCCTGCTGTTCATGATCATCATCGGCGGTCTTGGCAGCATCGCCGGCGCCTTCCTCGGCGCCGCGCTGATCCATATCCTGCCGATCGCGCTGCGCGCCCTGCCGGCGCTGGTCGATCTCAGCTTGGGATCCGCGACGATCGAACAATTGACCTTCATGGTCACCGGCGCTTTGATCCTGTTCTTTCTGATCGTCGAACCGCAGGGTCTCGCCCGGCTCTGGCGGATCGGCAGGCAAAAACTGCGCGTCTGGCCGTTTCCCTATTAGCGATGGCCAAACGCGCGCAATAAGGCCAAAATGCAAGAAATGGGAGGAACGAAATGAAAAAAACAAACCGCGCCTTGAAGATTCTGGCCGGCGCCGCGCTGGCTTTGACGCTGGCCGCCCCGGCCTTCGCGCCCGCGGCGGCCGAGGATTCGATTTACGTGCCGCTGTTCACCTATCGGACGGGGCCGTTCAGCGGTTCGGGAACGCCGATCGCCGACGGCATGCATGATTATCTCACCATGCTCAACGAGCGCGACGGGGGGATCGGCGGCGTCAAGCTGATCGTCGACGAATGCGAAACCGGCTACGACACCAAGCGCGGCGGCGAATGCTACGACGCGGTCAAGTCCAAGAACCCTGTCCTCGTCAACCCCTGGTCGACCGGCATCACCCTTTCGCTGATCCCCAAGGCCTCGGTCGACAAGATCCCGATCCTCAGCATGGCCTATGGCCTGTCGGCTTCCGCGAAGGGCGACGTATTTCCGTGGATTTTCAACCCGCCTGCCACCTATTGGGACGGCCTCTCGGAAATCCTCAAATATATCGGCGACGGCGCGATCGATAAATTGAAGGGCAAGACGATCGGCTATCTCTATTTCGATGCGGGCTTCGGCAAGGAGCCGATTCCGCTGTTCCAGCAGCTCTCGAAGGAATTCGAGTTCACGCTGAAGCTCTATCCCGTGGCGCCGGCCGACATGCAGAACCAGTCCGCGCAATGGCTCGATGTGCGTCGCGACAAGCCTGATTTCGTCGTCATGTACGGCTGGGGCGCGATGAACGCCACCGCCGTGAAGGAGGCGATCAAATCAGGCTATCCCATGGACAAGTTCGTTTCGATCTGGTGGCCGGGCGAAGCCGATTTGCTTTCGGCGGGCGACGGCGCCAAGGGTTTCAAGACGCTGAACTGGCACGGCGTCGGGACCGATTATCCCGCCTTGCGCGACATCAAGAAGCTCGTCGTCGACGCCGGCAAGAGTCTCGCGCCCAAGGACGAATTCGGCGGCGTGCTCTACGATCACGGCGTCTATAATTCGGTGCTGATCGCCGAAGGCATCGCCAATGCGCAGAAACTGTCGGGCAAGAAGATCGTGACGGGCGACGACGTGCGGCGCGGGCTGGAGAACATCAATCTCGACGCCGCGCGCTTCAAGGCGCTTGGACTCGAGGGTTTTTCGGCGCCCATCAAGCTGAGCTGCGCCGATCACAACAGCCATAGCGCGGCGTTTATCCAGCAATGGGACGGCGCCAAATGGGTCAAGATCACCGACCCGATCACGCCGGACACCGAGCACGTGCAGCCGCTTCTCGACGACGCCGCCAAGGCCTATGCCGAAAAGAACGCCGGCTGGCCGACCCGCACCGAAGGCTGCGACAACAAGTCGTGAGGCCGAGACAATCCCTCTCCCGCAAGCGGGAGAGGGAAAATATCCCGACCAGGGCTTGAGAATGTCGCCTCAAACGCAGCCGCCGTCGGCGCCCGTCCTCGTCGTGAGCAATATCGAGGTCATCTACAGCCGCGTCATTCTGGTGCTGAAGGGCGTTTCGCTGGCCGTGCCCAAGGGCGGCATCGTTGCGCTGCTGGGGGCCAATGGCGCGGGCAAGACGACGACCCTGAAGGCGATCTCCAATCTGCTGCGCGCCGAGCGCGGCGAGGTGACGAAAGGCTCGATTTTCCTCAAGGGCGAGCGCATCGACGGCCTGTCGCCCAACGACCTGGTGCGCCGCGGCTGCATCCAGGTGATGGAAGGCCGCCATTGCTTCGGCCATCTGACGATCGAGGAGAATCTCATGACCGGCGCCTTCACGCGGCGCGACGGCGCCAAGGCGATCGCCCGCGACATCGAGGCCGTCTACGCTTACTTTCCGCGCCTCAGAGACCGCCGTCAGTCCCTGGCCGGCTATACCTCGGGCGGCGAGCAGCAGATGTGCGCGATCGGCCGCGCGATGATGTCGCGGCCGGAAATGATCCTGCTCGACGAACCTTCGATGGGCCTTGCGCCTCAGGTCGTCGAGGAGATTTTCGGGATCGTCAAGGACCTCAACGACAAGGAGCAGGTTTCCTTTTTGCTCGCCGAACAGAACGCCAATATCGCGCTGCGCTATGCGACCTCCGGCTACATCCTGGAGAACGGCCGCATCGTGCTCGACGGCGAGGCGGGCGCGCTGCGCGCCAATGAGGACGTGAAGGAATTCTACCTTGGCGTCTCCGGCGCCGACCGCCGCTCGTTCCGCGACGTCAAACATTACAAGCGGCGCAAGAGGTGGCTGGCTTGACTAGGGCACCGCGGCCGTACTCCGCCAGGGAGCACACGCCTCTTCGCGACGGCAGGCTTGGCCAGGTGCGGACGGCCGCCTGAATCTGGCTGTTTTCATCCAGCAACAAGACAATAGCGTGTCAGTGTCGCATTTGGTCGCGTCGGATACATCGTGGCGGGCTTCGTCGGTCATTGTCGCAGCGTAATATCCGAACTCGACGGCAAGCGGCGGTTGTACGCAGACGCACCCAACTCAGAAAGGTCTTTCGATCGCATTTTGACGCGCTTCGAGGAAACGACTTGCCGCAATCCTATCGTTCTCAATGTCGGACCGGGCTACTATCATTCCTGCAATTTTGGCGAGAGCATCTAGGTCAACAACCTTGTTCCACTCATCCCTAACTTGAAAGTAGTTCCCCGCACTCGCAATTACCTCGTTGATAGGGGCTAAAAGGACGCTCGCTACTAAGCTTGGGTCGTTCATTGACGTTTGGGTAAATTCTCTCACCTCATCTTCGTGGCCAGAACCACGCCAAAACCAAAGTATGTTCACGGGCAGCGCCTGCGTCCAAAACTCCCCGGCGCCAGCAAGTTTCCTCACGCGGAGAACCAATTGCTCTCGCAGTTGTTGAGTTTGTTCGCCGAAGGCATTTTCTCCGTACGATGGTGTCGCGCCATCAACCGTGACGTCGCCGGCCATCGAACGAAATACATCGCAAAGGAGAGAAATGTCCGCGACGTCCGCAATGTTGGGTCTGATAAGCTCGCTTCTGTCGTTTGGAGACATGTTCCTCATGGGACGGACTAGAAGCCATCTCAGACGTTCTTCGTTACTAACGCGGTAGAAACCGCGAGACTTAGTATCCTGCGCGCGGAGGAATACGGGGCTCGCATCCAAAACCGCCCTAAACCAAGCCGGCGATAATTTTTGGTCTTCGTTTGTAAAACTCTCCTCTAAAGCATCGAGAAGTTGCGCGCGGAGGCTTACACGATCGTCTTCGCCGAAACTCGAACTCTGCAACGTGACGATTGCCGCCTCAAGTGAAACTCCGGGTGTGGGTGATTGGAGGATAGTTTGCAGTTCACTGCGACCCCAGACCGCGCGTTTTGGATCAAGGCCGAAGTATGTAGCGGCAAAGGCTGCGTGAGCTATGCGATGCTTGAGGAAGCTATTTTCGTCTGCATCGCCCGGACGGATCGTCCCAAGAATGCTTCGCAACTTGGGGAAAAGCGCGCCCAACCCGTTTCTCGCAGCTTCCACGTTGGTTGAGCCCTTTAGCAAAATCTCAACCGATGCTTTAAGTCTAGGGTTTTCTGTCGCCATTTTTTCAGTCCGCTAAATCAGCAATATTAAATCGTACCCAAGAGTAGATAGCTGGTTCGAACAATCTGAGAGTTTCTATAACTAAAAGATCAATAGGGTCAGTTATTTCCGCTATAGCTAATCTTGCAAAATAGAAATTATTCACTAAACGTCTCACGTCACGAGGAGTACGTAGATAGTGGCGCAACACATAATTCCACACGAATCGAAGGCGACTCTGATCAGAAGATGAAAGTTTCTCAGTAAATTCAATTAAGTCTTTCTCCAAGAAATTAGCAATATCATCCCTTCCAAAGAGCGGCAAAGACACCGAGTACTGCACAATTTTATCAAGATAATTGCTCTTATTATTCGCATCCACCGCTTGATCGATCAGTCTGGCAAGCGTCTCCTCATCGTAGCTCAAAACATAAACAACGTTAGGAAGATCTCCCAAGCCCTTCACCAAGGTAACCATTTCTAGAGCTTCTTGGGGTGTCAGTCTATCTAGGTCGTCGACCACTATTAAGACCTGCCGCTCATCCAATGCACGGAGCGCCTGTTTTAGCTGCAAACGTAGTTCATCAAGACTTGGACCACTTGTCATCCGATCCGCGACTTTTCGCATGATCGAACTTCCAGACGACAAAATTCCGCCCAGGCCTGAGCCACCAACCAAATCGATCCCTGCTCCACCTAGCGGGGCGAGTTCAGCGAGCCTCCCAAGCACTTTTCCAAAAGCGTTTCTGACATCCGCGCCCAGCGTTTGTCCCAGAGTCCTCGCTAGCTCGCTCAAGAGCGCGGCGGCAAGTTCTACTCTGCCAGAAAAAATCCAAGGGGAGAATCGAACAACGACCGTGCGAGGGTTCTTCGCTACATGGGTCCTCAAGCGGAAATAACGGTCGGCATCCTCGGCGCGCTTCTCCGAATCTAACCACCGACGAAATTCATTGATGCGGCTTATCGGCTCCCAGCGGGTCGTATCTTTGTTTTGCGCTTCAATAAGCCCAATGCGTCCCTCGATCTCCTCAAAGGGACGCGACATATTTTCGAGTTCTTCTTGCGAACACGGCCGGGCGGTTTGATATTGGGGAAGCACAATCTGGCTTGCCCTTTCCATTTCAAGATGCCGCATGCGTCGAAGTATCAACTCGATAGTGCTGGTTTTGCCCGAACCCCACTGGCCGTTTATTGCGATGATATATCCGTCCTTCGCGACTCCGTCCTTTGATACAGGGAAGCGGTCGAGCGCCGCAGCGAGCAGGGAAGCGAAGTTCGCCCGTCCAAATGCGTCCTGATCGGGTCGATATATCGGTTGATCGTTATATTTCATCTCGGGTCGACTCTATGTCCTCGTCGACCTCCTCGCATTACTTCGTTTGTAATCGAGCAGCGAAAGAGCAACATACACACTAAAAAAATGCAGCGGTGACTTTTCAATGTTGTATCGGCCGCCCTTCCACGAAAGCGGATACGAGGATGAGTTGCGTGCGGTAGTACTTGGCGACCAGCCCGACCGTGGCGGAGCGGCTCGCCGTTCGAAGCGCGGCGATGTTGCGATGACGCTGAAATCATACGGCTTCAAGGAACTGAAATGAGCGTTGACGACAACGAAAAGATGCGCGAAGCGGCCTTGCTCGCGCGATTGCGCGAGCTTCTATCGAAGGCCGCGCCGAACGCGCCGGCGCTCGCCAGGCAACTCGAGGGTGTCAATATCGGCTCGCTGCAATCTGTCGCCGACCTCGCGCGCATCTCCGTTCTGCGCAAGTCCGAACTCAAGGCAATGCAGGAAGCCGCGCCGCCGTTCGGCGGCCTCGCCGCGACAGATCCCGCTTTCCTCAAGCGCCTAATGGTCTCGCCCGGCCCCATTTTCGAGCCTGAAGGCCATGGCGCGGACTGGTGGGGCGCGGCGCAGGCGCTCAGCGCGGCCGGCTTTCGCGCCGGCGACCTGGTGCTCAATTGCTTCTCCTATCACTTGTCGCCGGGCGGCCACATCATGGAGAGCGGCGCGCTTGCGCTAGGCTGCGCGGTGATTCCGGCCGGCCCCGGCAATACCGAACAGCAGCTCGAGGCGATCGGCCATCTCAGGCCCGCCGCCTATTGCGGCACGCCCGATTTCCTCAAGATTCTCGTCGACAAGGCGAAGGAGATCGGCAGCGACATTTCCTCGATCCGCCATGCGCTTGTCTCGGGCGCGGCGCTGCCGCCGAGCCTTCGCGCGGAATTGCAGTCGCATGGCATCAAGGTCCGGCAGGCCTATGCGACGGCCGATCTTGGAATGATCGCCTATGAGGCGGAGGGCCAGGACGGAGCCCTTCAGGAGGGAATGGTCGTCAACGACGGGATCATCCTGGAAATCGTGACCCCCGGCGGCGGCGATCCGGTAGCGCCGGGGAAAGTCGGCGAGGTCGTCGTCACCCGTCTCAACGCCGATTATCCGCTGCTGCGCTTTGCGACCGGCGACCTTTCGGCGTTCATCCTAGGCGGTAAAGGCGCTGGCGCGGCGCCGCGCATCAAAGGCTGGCTCGGGCGCGCCGATCAGGCGGCGAAAGTGAAGGGCATGTTCGTCCACCCGTCGCAAATCCTCGCCGTGGGCAAACGACATCCCGAGCTTGGCGTGCTGCGCCTCGTCATCCGCCGCGCCGGCGAACAGGACGCAATGATCCTGCGCGCCGAGACGGATAAGCAAACAGCCGGCCTCAACGAGGCCGTCGCGGCGAGCCTGCAGGCCGCCACGAAATTGCGCGGCGCCGTGGAGCTTGTGGCGCCCGGGTCCCTCCCGGACGACGGCCGCGTCATCGCCGATGAGAGGCCCGTGGGCTAGCTTCGGTCGGCGGCGACAAGTTTCCTGCGCAAACGCCCGTCGTTTGGATGGCTCAGCGCAGCAGCGCGTCGCGCTCGGCGACCGTCATGCCGATGTCTTCGAGCTGACGTAGCGGCAGCGCCGCAAACCGCCTGCGCTCCGCCGGACGATCAGCCAGCTTTTCCAGACTGTTTAGAATTTGTTTACATATCGCACCGAAGCGGCCAAACCCAACATCGCTAAAAATGGCGGCGGCATCGTCGGAAATTCGAGTGGAATTGCTCATATCGCGGTTCTTTATGTGATCTTATTCTTGCGGGTCAGATGAATATAGACCGCTGGCGCCAGACGGCAAGTCATGCTTTATGTGTCCTGTGGATAGAAAAACTATACGATGAAAGCACCAACCCGTTTGCCGTCGCTTAACGCCTTGCGGGCTTTCGAGGCAGTGGCGCGCCATTTGTCCTTCGCGCGGGCAGCCGACGAACTCTTCGTCACCAAGGCGGCGGTCGCCCAGCAGGTGCGCCAACTCGAGGAGGAGATCGGCGCGCCGCTGGTCGAGCGGCTCGGGCGCGGATTGCGCCTTACCGAGGCGGGATTGGCGGGAGTGCGCGATCTCGCCGACGGTTTCTTCGTTCTCGGCCGCGCCGCTCGCGCCATGCGCGAAGCCAACGGCCGGCGCTTCCTCGTCATCAATTCGAGCGCGTCCTTCGCGGCGACCTGGCTGGTCGGGCGCATCGGCAAGTTCAAGGGGCGACATCCGGAGATCGACGTGCTACTTGACGCCAATCCGCTGGAAGACGCATTGGAGCGCTCCAATGTCGATGCGTTGATCCGCTGGGGAACCGGCGATTTTCCCGGCCTTTCGACCACGCTGCTGTTCAAGGAGGAGGTCTTTCCGGTCTGCGCCCCGGCGCTCGCGGATGGCGAGCATCCGATCGTCAAACCGCAGGACCTCAAAGACCACACGCTGCTCCATCTCGACTGGAATCCGAGCTCCTCCACATGGCCGGCCTGGTCGGATTGGCTCAAAGCCGCCGGCGCGTCGGAGGTCGACACCACGCGCGGCGTTTGGTTCAACCATATGTCGATGGCGATCCATGCGGCGGCGCAGGGGCAGGGCGTCGCGCTTACCTCGCTCGCCATCGCAGCGGACGAGATCGCGGCCGGCCGGCTGATCGCGCCCTTCACGACGAGCGTGCACACACCCTTCGGCTATTATTTCCTTTGCCGCCCCGATCAGGCCGACTCCCCCCGCATCGCGGCGCTACGCGACTTTCTCCTCGCGGAGGCCGCCCTGTCGACCGCGTGAGACGGGCAAAGGGCGGCAGGAGCCTCTTTGCGTGACGCAGGAGCCAGCCTCGCGGCGGCGCCTCAACCAGGGCGGCGGTCGAGAAAACGAACCCGATCCGGCCTCTTATGCCAAGGAATTGGACGATCGCGCCGATTCGGACGCCCGATTCGTCGAATTATCTCGTCGGAAAGGGCCTTTCTGGGAATGTTTAACCGCTTGTCCACCACCCCTGCGATACGTTTCAAGCTTGCTTCGCAGCCTACGGGCTCGATCGGACCGCCATGCTTTTTATCGTTTCTTGCTTGATGAGTGAGCCTGACGGGGGTCGCGCGACAGGCGTCGACGCGCCCGCCGCATCGCTGGCCCTGTCTCCATCCCGGTCTTTTGGCGCGCGGGCGAAACGCTGGCGCAGGGCCGCATGATCGGCGTCTTGGTTCACCGCGCGGCGAGCGGACTCGCGGGCTGGGCGGCGCGGATCGTGACGGCGCGCGGCCATCGCGCCCGGCCGGTCGCCAAAGATTCGAACCAGGAACTCCGCCAGCAGAACCTTCGCCTCGACGCCGCTTTGCACCAGATGTCGCAAGGCCTCTGCATGTTCGACGCCGAGCGCCGGCTTATCGTCTGCAACACCCGCTTCGCCGATTTATTTGCCTTGCCGGCAAGGCTCACGCGGGCCGGCGCCCCATTGCGCGAGATCATTGACTATCAGATCGCCAGTGGTGCCTACCCCGGGGACGATCCCGAGGAATTTGTCGCGGACACACTGAGAATCGTCGCTGAAAACAAATCGTCGAAGAGCCTCTTGGAACTTAGGAGTGGGCTCATCATCGCCGTGGCTCATGAGCCGACGGTGGACGGCGGCTGGGTTTCGACCTTCGAGAATGTCACTGAGCGCGTTCGCGCCGAAGGCGTACTTCGGCAGACCCGCGCCTCCCTGATGGAGGCCAGAGCCGAGGCGGAAAGGGCGGCTCAACAGGCGCATGGGGCTCACGAACGACTGCGCGAGGTGTTCGACCTCATTCCCGAAGGCCTGGCCCTGTTCGACGCGCAGGACCGGCATATCCTATGGAACCGGCGCTACGCGCAGCTCAATGCCGAAATCGCCGATCCGATCGCCCCCGGCATGAGCTTCGAGGATCTGATGCGTCGGGGACTTGCACTCGGCCGCTATCCCGAGGCCGCGGGCCGCGAGGAGCAATGGGTCCTGGAACGGCGCGCCTTGCACGCCATGCCGCATTCGAGCCACGAACAACAGGTCGCCAACGGCCGCTGGCTGCGCATAGAGGAACATCGAACGGGCGACGGCGGCAGCGTCGGCGTTCGCATCGATATCACGGAATTGAAACGTCGCGAGGCCTCGTTCAAGCTTCTGTTCGAAAGCAATCCGCTGCCGATGCTGGTGTGCGATCAGGAAACCCTGCGTTTTCTGGCCGTCAACGAGGCCGCCATCAAGCACTACGGCTATTCGCGCGAACAATTTCTCTCGATGTCGACGCTCGACATCCGGCCTAAAGAGGATTGGGAGAAAGTGCGCGGGGTCATTGGAAAGGCCGAAAGCGAATCCGCCCCGGGAACCCTATGGCGCCATCGCAAAGCGGACGGAAGTCTGATCGAGGTCGCGGTTCATAAACAAAGTTTGTCTTATGAGGGTCGCGCATCGTCGCTTCTCGCAATCATCGACATGACCGAGTATAAACGGGCGGAAGACGAGGTGCGCCGCACCCGCATGTTCCTTGATACGATCATCGAGAACGTTCCGGCGAGCATCATCGTCAAAGACGCGCGCGATTTCCGCTACGTCCTCATTAATCGCGCGGCGGAGGAATTTTACGGGGTCTCTCGCGACGAGGTGATCGGCAAAGACGTCTACGACATCTATCCCAAGGAAACGGCCGATCGCATCACCACAACCTACCGCAAGTTGCTCGAGGGCCGGTCGAAGATGTTCGACGAACACGAAGTGCTGACGCCCGCCAACGGCTTGCGCCTTGTTACGTCGAAGAGCCTCCCCGTTGTCGACGCGCATGGACGGCCGCAATATGTGCTGACCGTTCTCGACGATATCACCGAGCGCCGGCGCACCGAACAGCGGATCGCGCATATGGCGCAACACGACGCCCTTACCGACCTGCCCAACCGCGCCGCCTTCGCCGCCCATCTTGCCGCGACCATCGAGCGGGCGACGGCGTCCAGCGGGAGCTTCGGCGTTTTGTGCATCGACCTCGATCATTTCAAGCTGGTCAATGACGTGTTCGGACATTCGGTCGGCGACGCGCTGCTGAGCGAAGCGGCGCGGCGTCTCGAAGGCGCCATCGGAGGAGCTTTTCTCGCCCGAGTCGGCGGCGACGAGTTCATGCTCGTCTCCGAACTCGGCGATCAGCCGAGCGCGGCGGCGGCATTGGCCGACCGGCTCCTCATGGCCGTCAGCGGCGAATTCACCATCGATGACCGTCAACTGCGGCTCGGCATAAGCATCGGCGTCGCCGTCTATCCCGTCGACGGGGCCGACGAGACCTCGCTTCTTGGCAATGCCGATGCGGCGCTGTTCCGGGCTAAGTCGACGGGGCGCAACAACGTCCGCTTTTTCGAGGCCGAGATGGACGAGCGCGTGCGCGAGCGCCACGCCTTGAAGCATGATCTGGGCCTTGCGATAGAGCGAGAAGAACTTGACCTCCATTACCAGCCTCAGGCCAGGATCGACGGCCAGATATTCGGGTTCGAGGCGCTCCTGCGCTGGCGCCATCCGCAATGGGGCATGGTGCCTCCGGCGACTTTTATTCCGGTCGCCGAAGAACATGGCCTCATCATGCAAATTGGCGAATGGGTTTTGCGCCGAGCCTGCCGCGAAGCGGTTTCCTGGCGCCTGCCGTTGCATATCGGCGTCAACCTCTCGCCCATACAATTTCGACACGGAGACTTGCCAGGCTTGATCCATGAGGTTCTTTTCCAAACGGGCCTCGCCCCGGAGAGGCTCGAATTGGAGATCACCGAGGGCGTCCTCATCGAGGAGCCGACGCGCGTGATGTCGATCCTGCGTCGCCTGAAATCGCTTGGCGTCAAGATTGCGATGGACGATTTCGGCACGGGCTATTCGTCGCTGTCGTCGCTGCAATCCTTTCCGTTCGACAAGATCAAGATCGACCGGGCGTTCATTTCGAACATCGATTCCAACGCGCAATCGGCGGCGATCGTGCGGGCCATAATCGGCCTTGGCCACGGACTAGATATGCCTCTCATCGCCGAGGGCGTGGAGACCGAGTTGCAGCGGACGATTCTCAAGCGCGAGCATTGCGACGAGATACAGGGCTATCTGATCGGCCGTCCGCGCCCGATTGCCGACTATGGCGAACTGACGCACGGCCCCGGCGGCAAAAAACTGCGGGAAGCGTGAAGCTTATTCGTCGAGGGCCCTCAATCGGCGGCCGGCGTCGCGCCTTCCGGCAGCCGCCGCAGGTCCCGCGCCGTCGTCACCGGCAGACTGCACGTCTGGCCCCTGCAGACATAGGCGGCGGATGCGCCGTTCACGGTCGTCTTGCCGCGGCCCGGCGAACCGTGGGGCCAATCGTCGCCGTCGAGCGTTCGCAACACGCATGTCGCGGGGTCGGGCGATGACAGAGCCGCGCCGGCGAGCGCGGCGGCCTCGCCGTCATCGGGCTGTCCCGCCACGACGATGACGATGCCGCGCTCCAGGAAATCGGCGGCGGCAAGCAGCAGCGGGCTTTGCGGCAGCAATTCCGGCGTTCCTGTGAAGGCGCGGATGAGGTTTTCAGCGGCCGCGCGCCATGGTTCGTCGCCCGTGAGGTGGAACAGGCGCACCAAGACCTCGGCCATCAGGCCGACGCCCGACGGCGTCGCGCCGTCATGGGGATGGCGCGGCCGCGCGCCGGGCACGTCGGCGGCGTCGCGCGCGGTGAGGAAGAAACTGCCGTCGGAATCGCCGAACCGGTCCTGGGCCTCGCGCGTCAACCCGATTGCGTCTTCGAGATAGGCGCGCCGCCCCGTCGCCTCGAAGAGCGCAAGGGCGGCGCGCGCCATACTCGCGTAATCGTCAAGCAGGCCGGCCGCGCCGATGCGGCCGTCGCGCCAGGCATGGACGAGACGGCCGTTTTCGCCGCGCAACGTCTTGTCCACAAAGGCGTAGGCGTCAACGGCGGCGACCAGATATTCGGGCGTGTCGAAGGCGGCGGCGGCGCGGGCCAGAGCGGCGATCATCAAGCCGTTCCAGTCGGCCAGAATCTTGTCGTCGCGGCCCGGCTTGGGACGCTTTTCGCGTAACGCGAAAAGGCGCGCCCGAGCGGCGGTCAGTGCGGCTTCGTCCTCGCCATTGCCGCGCGCGCCGCGCCGGCGCAGCACGTTGCAACCTTCCCAATTGCCCTCCGGCCGCACGTCATAAGCCGCCTTGAACGCCGCGCTCGCCGGGCCGAGCGCTTCATCGATCTCTTGCGCGCTCCAGACGAAGAACAACCCCTCCTCGCCATCCTGATCGGCGTCCTGCGAGGCGGCGAAGGCGGCGCCTTCGACCCGCATTTCGCGCTTCAGCCATTCGAAAGTCTCGTGGGCGCGCGTCCGAAATAGCGGGGTAGGGGCCTCGGCATCGGCGAGAGCCAGCAATTCCAGGATTTGCGCATTGTCGTAGAGCATTTTCTCGAAATGCGGCACATGCCATTCGGCGTCGGTCGAATATCTCGCAAAGCCGCCGCCGAGGTGGTCGTAAATTCCGCCCTCGCATAGAGCGACGAGAAGATGCCGCACCGCTGCGCGCGCCGCGGGGTCCTTGCGGCGAAAATATTCGCTCCAGAAAAAACGGAAGATCGGCGCATTGGGGAATTTTGGCGCGCCGCCGACGCCGCCGTTGACGGAATCGATCTGGCGCATCAACAGGTTGGACGCCCGCGTCAGATCGTCGGGCGTCAGGTCGCCGCCCCGCTTGGTTTCAGCCATTGTCGCCAGATGATCGAAGAGGGTTGCCCCTTGCGCGATCAGCGCTTCGCGCTTTTCGCGCCACGCCTTGTCGACCGCCTGCAGAATTTGCGTGAAGGAGGGCCGGCCCCAGCGCGGCGCCGGCGGCCAGTAAGTGCCCCCGAACATCGGCGCGCCATCGGGCGTCAAAAACATCGTGAGCGGCCAGCCGCCCTGTTCGCCCAGCGAATGAAGCGCCGACATATAGATGTGGTCGATGTCCGGACGCTCTTCGCGGTCGACCTTCACATTGACGAACAGCCGGTTCATCAGGGCGGCGGTCTCCGCATCCTCGAAGGATTCGTGGGCCATCACATGGCACCAGTGACAGGCGGCATAGCCGATCGAGATGAGGATCGGCCGATCGAGCGCGCGCGCTTCGGCCAATGCCGCGGGCCCCCAGGCGCGCCAATGCACGGGATTGCCGGCATGTTGCTGGAGATAGGGCGAGGTCTCGTTGGCGAGCAGGTTGGCGGACGGCAGCATGGCCTATCCTTAGCGTGGGCGTCGCCTTGCGGCCAGCGACCGCCCGGAACATTGGCGTGGCCGCTTTTCCGTCGGTATAGTCGAGGTCCCGCCATTCCTCCTCAGCGAAATCAGCCCATGTCCCCAACGCCTTTTCCGGTTTTCGATCTCGGCGCGTTCGAGAAGGCCGGCGCAGACGAGAGAAAAGCGCTGGCGCGCGAGGTCGACGCCATCTGCCGCAACACCGGCTTTCTCGCCATCGTCAATCACGGCGTCGCGCGGGAGGTCATCGACGAAGTCTGGTCGAAGGCGCAGGCATTCTTCGATCTTTCCGCGCAGGAGAAGCAGGAGGCGAAGGCGCCATACAAGGGCTATCCCTACGGCTATCTCGGGCCGGAGCTGGAGGCTTTGGCCAAATCGCGCAACGTCGACACGCCGCCCGATCTCAAGGAAAGCTTCAACGGCGGCCCCCTATCGGCGCCCGAGGGCATGACCGACCCCGAAGCGCTCGCCTTCTGCTACGCCCCGACGATCTGGCCGAGCAGGCCCGAGGGCTTTGTCGAGGCGTGGAACGCCTATTACGGCGCCCTCGAAAATCTGGCGGCGCGGATCATGAAAGCGTTCGCGCTCGCGCTGGAACTGCCTGAAGATTATTTCGAAAAATTCATCGACGCGCCGGTCAGCGCCTTGCGCGCGTTGAACTATCCCGAACAGAGGGTCGCGCCCAAACCCGGCCAGTTGCGCGCCGGCGCGCATACCGATTACGGCAGCCTGACGATCCTGCTGCCGCAGCAGGGCTCGAAAGGCCTTGAAATCGCCACCCGCGACGGGGTCTGGATCGCTGTGCCGCCGATCCCCGGAGCCTTCGTCATCAATATCGGCGATCTCATGCAGCGCTGGACCAATGACCGCTGGGTCTCGACGCTGCACCGCGTGGCCAATCCTTCGCCCGAAGCGGGCGGGACGGCCCGCCGCCAGTCCCTCGCCTTCTTCCATCAGCCCAACTGGTTCGCCAAAATAGCCTGTCTGGAGGCCTGCCTTGCGCCGGGCGAGGCGCCGAAATACGAGCCGGTGCTCTCCGGCCCCTATTTGATGAGCAAGTTCAAGGCGACGACGATGCCAAAGCCCGCACCATCATCGCCTTGAAGCCGGCGCTGTCGAGCGTCCAGCAGACGTCGGTCATGACCCCCGCGTCGAGCGCCCGTTTCCATGCGGCCCGGTTGCTGGCGTCGTGGGTCACATTGAGCCGGTCGACGATCGTCATGCCGCGCGTCAATTCGCTCGCGCATTCCACCTCGACGAAATGGCGGCTCCAGCTTGCGCCGATGTTGCGGTCGAGCGCCACCGCCATAGCGGTGGGGTCGGCGAGCGAGAGGCCACTTTCCCCGGTCTGGGTGAAATAAGCCTGCTGCGCCCGTTCGTTGCATTCGATGGCGAAGCGCGCCTTGTCGGACCCGAGCGCCAATATCTGCGCGATTTCGGCCTGGCTCAGCACGGAATCGCCGCGCGAGACCTGCCATCCCACCATTTCCACGGGCAGGCCGGAGCGAAAGACCATGCGCGCGGCCTCTGGATCGACCCAGATGTTATATTCGGCGGCCGGCGTCACATTGCCCTCGCAGCAAGGCGCCCCGCCCATGACGACGCAGCGCGAGACCTTGGCCGCGATGGAAGGGTCGCGCGCGACGGCGAGCGCGATATTGGTCAGCGGCCCGAGCGTGACCAAGGTGAGGCCCGGCTCCGCATGAACGAGGCGAAGGATGGCGTCCACCGCATGTTCTTTTTCGGCCGAGCGGCGGGGCGCGGGATAATTTCGATCGCTGAGGCCGTCGCGGCCGTGGAACCAATGGGCGTCCTCATGCGTGCGCGTCAGCGGTCCCGCCGCGCCCTTGAAGACGGGGACCGCGGATCGGCAGATTTCCGCGGTATAGAGCGCGTTGCGCGTCGCCTGTTCGAGCCCGACATTGCCCGCGACAATCGTCAGGGCGCAAACCCTGACGTCGGGCGCCGAAAGCGCCATGATGATCGCCACGGCGTCGTCGGAGGCGGTGTCGGTGTCGATGAGAAAAGTGCGCATGGGCGGTCCCGCGACGGAAACAGCGCTTCTTAGGGCCTGAGGGAATGGATGTAAACAATTGACTTGGTTAGGCTAAGAACCTCTGTTACCGATGCTGGCCCGCGCGTTTCTCGCGCTATTCGCCCGGCAATCGCCAGGGTTCGCCCTTGCGTTGCGAGGGGCATCCACTAGATTTGCACCCGGCCGGCTGGAGATTGCATTCGACGCACAGCGACAACGCCGCGACGGCGGCGGGCCGACAGCGCCGCCGCCCCATCCCAAGCCGCCGACATTCGAGAACGCATGGCCATCCTGACCGTCAAACATGTCACCGCCTACGCCTATTCCAAGCCGGTGGGGCTGGGCGAGCACCGGATGATGCTTCGCCCGCGCGACAGCTTTGACCAGCGGCTGCTCGGCTCGACGCTTGAAATCGACCCACAGCCGCAGAATCTGAGCTGGGTCCACGACGTCTTCGACAATTGCGTGACTTTTGCCAGTTTCGTCGGCCAGACCCGTAAATTGCGGATCGAAAGCAACATTACGCTCGAGCATACCCCGCTCGGGGGGCCCGAATTCCTGCTCGAGGAGCGCGCGCGTTTCTATCCGTTTTCGTATGGCGCGGAGGAAATGCCGGATCTGGCGCGGGTCGTCGAGCCGCATTATCCCGATTCTTCGGGCGAACTCGATCGCTGGGTTCGCCGCTTCGTCCAGCATGGGCGGCCGACCGAGACCGGTGCGCTGCTGATGACCTTGACCTATGCGATCAAGGAGGGGTTTTCCTATCAACGGCGCACCGAAAGCGGCACGCAGAGCCCCGTGCAGACGCTCGCCCGGCGCCGCGGCTCCTGTCGCGATTTCGCCGTGCTGATGATGGAGGCCGCCAGAGCGCTGGGTCTCGCCGCGCGTTTCGTCTCCGGCTATCTCTATGTGCCCGAACGCGATTCCGGCGAGCGCTATCTCGGGGGGGGCTCCACCCACGCCTGGTGCCAGATCTATCTGCCGGGCGCCGGCTGGGTCGATTTCGATCCCACCAACGGCATTGTCGGCAATCGCGATCTCATCCGCGTCGCGGTGGCGCGCGACGCGCGCCAGGCGATCCCGCTTTCCGGATCGTTTTTCGGCAGCGCCGCGGACGAGGAGGGGATGGTCGTCTCGGTCAATGTGAAGCGCGTCGCCGATAGGGAACTTTCCGCCGATGAGGCCCGTTATGGCGCCGGTTAGCCCGCTCGCCTGGTCGCGTCGGGCATCTTTTTTGCTAGACGCCTGGCTCGAGCTTTGCGGCTTGGACGGCGATATCCCGGGGATAATCCATGCTCATCCGCGCCGGCTATGACATAGCCTTTCAATGTCCCGCGCAGACCTCGATGCTGCTCCAGCTCAACGTTCACCCCTCGCGCGTCGGCGACCTGCGCTCGCCCGACGTCGTCCAGTCCGATCCGAATCTGGCCATGGGCGCCTATCTCGATCATTTCGGCAACCGGGTCACCCGCGTCGACGTGCCGCCCGGCCTCGTCACTTTCTCCAATCGCTTCCTCATCCACGATTCCGGCGCGCCGGACGAGGCGCCGCCCGATACGCTGGTCACGCCGATCGCCCGTCTGCCCGACGACGTGCTGGTGTTCCTGATCTCGAGCCGCTATTGCGACAGCGACAATCTCACCAATTTCGCCTGGTCGATGTTCGGCGGGCTCTCCGGCGGCTATCAGCGCGTTAGAGCCATCTGCAACTTCGTTCACGGGCAAATCCGCTTCAGCTATCCGGACGCCCGCTCCAACCGCACCGCGAGCGATTCGATGCGCGAGGGCGTCGGCGTATGCCGGGATTTTGCCCATCTGGCGGTGGCGCTCTGCCGCTGCATGAACATTCCGGCGCGCTATTGCACGGGGTATCTGGGCGACATCGGCGTGCCGATCGACCCCAATCCGATGGATTTCAGCGCCTGGTTCGAAGTGTTTCTCGACGGGCGCTGGTATACGTTCGACGCCCGCCACAACCATTCGCGCATCGGCCGCATCGTGATGGCGCGCGGGCGGGACGCCGCCGATGTGGCGATTTCGACGGCCTTCGGCATAGCCAATCTCCTGCGCTTCGAAGTGGTGACGCTCGAGGAGCCCATTGCGGCGTAAACCGCGCCGCGTTGCCTCGCTGATCCAAATCGGGCACAAGGCGCCTTCGAAGTCGCGTCAACGGTCCGGGCGATTCCTATCATGTCGAAACCCCTGCGCGTCGGCGTCGCCGGCCTTGGCATCGTCGGCGCCAGCCTCGTCAGGCTGCTGCAGCGTCAAAGAGACGCCCTCGCCAGCCGGACGGGGCGCGAAATCCTGGTCGGCGCGGTCTCAGCCCGCGACCGGACGCGCGACCGCGGCATCGATCTCACCGACGTCGCGTTTTTCGACGATCCGGTGGCGCTCGCCGCCTCGAGTTCGATCGACGTTTTCGTCGAACTGATCGGCGGGGCGGACGGCCCGGCCTTCGCGGCGGCCAAGGCGGCGCTCGAGAACGGCGTGCCCGTCGTCACCGCCAACAAGGCGATGATCGCTCGCCATGGGCTGGAACTGGCCGCATTGGCCGAGGAGGCGGGCGTCGCGCTGAGCTTCGAGGCCTCCAGCGCCGGCGGCATTCCCATCGTCAAGACCTTGCGCGAGGCGCTGGCCGGCAATTCGATCCGCCGCGTCTACGGCATTCTCAACGGCACCTGCAATTACATCCTCTCGCGCATGGAGACGGACGGCCTGTCGTTCGAGGCCTGCCTCGCCGATGCGCAGCGCCTCGGCTATGCCGAGGCCGACCCGACCTTCGACATCGGCGGCTTCGACACCGCCCATAAGCTCGCCATCCTCACCTCGCTGGCGTTCGGTGCGAAGATCGACGCCGAGGCGATCCATATCGAGGGGATCGAGGCGATCAGCCTCACGGATCTGGCCGCCGCCGACGAATTGGGCTATCGCATCAAGCTGCTGGGGGTCGCCGAGCGCACGGCGCGCGGCATCGAGCAGCGCGTGCATCCGACCATGGTCGCCAAATCCTCGGCGATCGCCCAGGTGATGGGCGTCATCAATGCGGTGACGATCGACGGCGATGCGGTCGGCGAACTCACGCTGATCGGGCCGGGGGCGGGGGGCGAGGCGACGGCCTCGGCGCTGGCCGCCGACATCGCCGACATCGCGAGGGGCGTCGTGCGCCCGGCCTTCGGGCGCCCCGTCGCTCTGCTCGAAGAGGCCGAGCGCATTCCCGTGCAGCGCCACGAGGGCGGCTATTACATCCGCCTCACGCTAGAGGACCGGCCCGGCGCGATGGCGGCGATCGCCACCCGCATGGGCGAGAAGAACATCTCGCTGGAATCGATCATGCAGAAAGGCCGCCCCGCCAAGGACGGCGCCCCCGTCCCGGTGGCGGTGGTGCTGATCACCCACGCGACAAGCGAGACGGCGATCCGCGCCGCGCTCGATCTGGCGCTCGCCGACGGTTTCGTGACGCAGAAGCCGCAGGTGATCCGCATCGAGCGGGAATAGGCGTGGGCGGCGGCGGGAGGGCTTGGAAAAGCTTTGGAAGGCGCCCCGGCGGCTTTGGAAGCGCCAAAGCGGCGCTGTAAGTAATTCCTCTAAGTCATTGATATTGCAGACGGCGAAAAAATCGTCGCCAAATTTTTTCCAAGCTTTTCTTTGGAATTTCCTTGGGCGGGATAAGCGATATCAAGGGGTTAAGGCCGAAAAAATTTGGAAACGCATATTTAACGAGTTACGCCTGTGTGATTACCCCGTCATTGCGAGCGGAGCGAAGCAACCCAGGGGTCGTGCGCTATCTAGAGAGGTCACGACACCTGGGTTGCTTCTCAAGGCAAATGCGTAGCCTTTGTCCGGGCTCCGCTCGCAATGACGATCAGGATGCGACGGAAAAACTGAAATGTCCAGGAATTGTTTCTATTGGGCAGAACTCACATGCGCCACACAGTTCGAGGGCGGCGCTGCCATCGCCGTGCT